>Ga0302319_10000017_pt1 | contig 271424 bp, 250 predicted proteins | sample Bog_T0_2_FD_203319 | JGI IMG/M metagenome (GOLD analysis project Ga0302319, IMG submission 203319) | Peat permafrost microbial communities from Stordalen Mire near Abisko, Sweden - Bog_T0_2 | ecosystem: Environmental > Terrestrial > Soil > Wetlands > Peat | place: Sweden: Abisko, Stordalen... | reverse complement strand
AGACCCGTATTCGCGCTCCAGAGAAATAACGATTGCGCGAGTGGTGGATTCGTTTACCTTCGCGCTCCCCGCATCCAGTGGGTTTCGAGAAAGACCCGCTTGAAGCGGGTTTTTCGTCCCGTGACCCGACGAGAGGTGCGGGTGAGTTTCTCCGGAGCCGAAACTGGGGAGCCGACATCCACCGAATTTAATTTTTGAACCAAACCTGAACTTCAATGCCAACGATCAATCAGCTTGTCCGTAAAGGGCGGAAAAAGGTCGCGGTGAAATCCAAGTCACCCGCCCTGGTCAATTGCCCGCAACGCCGCGGCGTCTGCGTGCAGGTCATGACCCGCACCCCCAAGAAGCCGAACTCCGCCCTCCGCAAGGTCGCGAAGGTCCGGCTTACCAACGGCCAGGAAGTGATCGCCTACATCCCCGGCGAGGGTCACAACCTCCAGGAGCATTCCATCGTCCTCGTCCGTGGCGGACGCGTCAAAGATTTGCCCGGTGTCCGTTATCATATCGTCCGCGGCACGCTCGACTCCCTCGGGGTTGATGGCCGCCGCCGCAGCCGTTCCAAGTACGGCGCCAAGCGTCCCAAGGCTGGTGCCGACGCCGCCGCTGCCGCCGCCAAGGGCAAGAAGAAATAACAAGTTCACCCTGCCTTTAACCTCCAACACTCTCCTTTCTCATGTCCCGTCGCCGCAGAGTCATTAAACGCACAGAAAAGCTGGATGCCCGTTACGGCAGCCCGCTGGTGGCCCAATTGATCAACACGATCATGCGTTCCGGCAAGAAGAGCATCGCCGAGCGCATCGTCTACCAGGCCATCGAGAAGTCCCGCCAGGGCAGCGATGTGGTCGATCCCCTCGAGACCCTCCACAAGGCGATCGATAACGTGAAGCCCCGCCTTGAGACCAAGAGCCGCCGCGTTGGTGGCGCCACCTACCAGGTCCCGATGGAAGTTCCCGCCCGCCGCCAGATCGCCCTCGCGATGCGCTGGATCGTCGGTTACGCCGGCGCCCGCAAGGGCACGCCGATGATGCAGGCGCTGGCCAATGAATTGCGCGACGCCGCGTCCGGTCAGGGCCAGGCGATCAAGAAGCGCGACGATACCCACAAGATGGCCCAGGCCAACCGCGCTTTCGCCCACTTCCGCTTCTAAAACCCTCACCCCAGAGCTTCATCCCATGTCCTCAGCAACTCTGGATAAACCCGTGTCTACCAATCCGAATTCGCCCAATCGTGCGTTCCCGCTCGAGCGCACTCGCAACATTGGCATCGCCGCGCACATCGATGCCGGCAAGACCACGCTCACCGAGCGCATTCTTTTCTATACGGGGATGATCCACAAGATCGGTGAAGTCCATGAGGGCAATACCGCCACCGATTGGATGGAGCAGGAGCGCGAGCGTGGCATCACGATCACCTCCGCCGCCACCACCTGTTCGTGGATGCAGCGCAAGGAAGAGGGCGTTTACAAGATTTTCGAGGGCATCAAGCAGCGGGTCAACATCATCGACACCCCCGGTCACGTCGATTTTACCGCTGAGGTCGAGCGCTCCCTGCGCGTGCTTGACGGCGCGATCGCCGTGTTTGACGCCGTTGCCGGTGTCCAGCCCCAGTCTGAGACTGTCTGGCGCCAGGCCAACAAGTACGGCGTCCCCCGCATCGCTTTCATCAACAAGATGGATCGCGTCGGCGCCGATTTTAACGCCGCCATCGATTCGATGCGCAAGAAGCTCAACGCCAATGCGTGGCCGATCCTCATCCCGCTCGGCGCGGAGGATCACCTCATTGGCCAGCTCGATGTCGTCAATAAAAAGGCCGTGATGTACGTGGACGACAACACGATGGGCTCGACCTATAACATCGAGGATATCCCCGAGAGCCACAAGGCGATGGTCGACAAGGCCTACGAGGATCTGGTCAGCGCCATCTCCGATCTCGATGAGGAAGTAGCCACCTGTTTCCTCGAGGAGAAGCCGATCACCCCGGAGATTCTCAAGGCCGGTATTCATCGCCAGACCATTGCCAATAAGTTCGTCCCCGTCGTCGGCGGCTCCGCTTTCAAGAACAAGGGCGTCCAGTATCTCCTGGATGCGGTCGTCGACTATCTCCCCAGCCCGCTCGATATTCCCCCGGCTCGCGGCATGAATCCCGACACCCATGAGCCCATGGACGCGCCCACGGATGACAATGCGAAATTCTGTTCCCTCGCGTTCAAGCTCTGGAGCGATCCCTTCGTCGGCAAGCTCGTTTTCTTCCGCGTCTATTCCGGCACGTTGAGCAAGGGCGACACGGTGTACAACCCGCGCACCAACAAGCGCGAGCGCATCTCCCGCCTCATCCAGATTCAGGCCGACAAGCGCCTCGACATCGATACCTGCTACTCCGGTGACATCGCCGCCATCGTCGGCATCAAGAACATCACCACCGGCGACACCCTTTGCGACGAGGATCACACGATCCTCCTCGAGCCCCCCTCGTTCCCCGATCCCGTCATCTCGATGGCCGTGGAGCCGAAGACCAAGGTCGACCAGGAGAAGATGGGCGTCGCCCTTCAGCGCCTCGCCGAGGAAGACCCCACTTTCCGCGTTTATACCAACGAAGACACCGGCCAGACCATCATGGCAGGCATGGGCGAGCTTCACCTGGAAATTCTGCGCGACCGCATGCTGCGCGAGTTCAAGGTCGATACCAACGCCGGCAAGCCGATGATCGCCTATCGCGAGACCATCACGAAGGATGCGCACGGCGTCGGCAAGCTCATCAAGCAGTCCGGCGGCCGCGGCCAGTATGGCCACGTGGAAGTCGACGTCCGTCCCTGCGAGCGCGGCAAGGGTCTCACCGTCGATAACAAGATCGTCGGCGGCACGATTCCCAAGGAATACATCCCGGCCGTCAAGAAGGGCATCGAGGAAGCCGTCCTCAACGGCGTGCTCGGCGGCTACCCGATCATCGATCTCGAGGTCGATATCGTCTTCGGCAGCTACCACGACGTCGATTCCAACGAACTCGCATTCAAGATGGCCGCCATCTTCGCCCTCAAGGACGCCGTCAAGAACGCCAAGCCGATCCTGCTCGAGCCCGTCATGAAGGTGGAGAACATCACCCCGGACGAGTATCAGGGCGACATCATGGGCGATCTCAACCGCCGTCGCGGCCGGATCAACTCCCTCGAGTCCAAGCTTGCCCTCACCACCATCCAGGCGGAGGTGCCCCTGGCCGAAATGTTCGGCTACGCCACCGCCATCCGCTCCCTCTCGAAGGGGCGCTCCTCCTACTCCATGGAGCCGTCGCACTTCGAGCAGGTTCCTGAGCAGGTCAAGAACGCCGTCCTCGAGCAAAAGGGCGACAAGTAACTCAACTCCACTGTAATTTATGACCGGCCAACGTATTCGCATCCGCCTCAAGGCATTCGATCATCGGATGCTCGACGCCTCCTCCGCGGAGATTGTCGAGACCGCCAAGCGCACCGGCGCGAAGGTTGCGGGTCCCATCCCACTCCCCACGCGCATCGAGCGCTTCACCGTCAACCGTTCCCCGCACGTGGACAAAAAGTCGATGGATCAATTCGAGATCCGGACCCACAAGCGCCTGCTCGATATCGTCGAGCCCACCGCCAAGACCGTGGATGAGCTCAAGAAGCTCAACCTCCCCGCCGGCGTGGACATCACCATCAAGATTTGACCGGACCCATTTTTGCTCCCATGAGAATTGGACTTTTAGGAAAAAAGATCGGCATGACCCGCGTCTATGATGACAAGGGCCGCGCCACCGCCGTGACCGTCATCGACGTCAGCGGCAACACCGTGCTCCAGGTCAAGACCGTGGAGAACGACGGCTACAGCGCCATCCAGGCCGGCTTCGGCTCGCAGAAGGAGTCGCGCATGCCGAAGGCTGAGCTCGGCCACTTCAAGAAGGCCGGCTCCGAACCGAAACGTTTCATCCGCGAGTTCCGTCTCGAGGACACCGAGTCTCCCGCCGCCGATTTCGCGCTCTCACCCGGTGTTTTCAAGCAGGGCCAGCTCGTCGACGTCATCGGCCGCTCGAAGGGCAAGGGCTTCCAGGGCATCGTTCGCAAGCACAACGCCCAGGGCCAGCCGCAATCCCACGGTTCCATGATGCATCGCCGTCCCGGCGCCATCGGCATGCGTTCCACCCCCGGCCGCATCTGGAAGAACCAGAGCATGCCCGGCCACATGGGTGACGATCAGGTCACCGTCCAGAATCTCCGCATCGTCCAGGTTCGCGATACCGACAGCGCCCTCCTCGTGGCGGGCGCGGTGCCCGGCCCCACCGGCTCCTACGTCATCGTCCGCCCGGCCATCAAGCATCCGGTCGGCACCATCGGCAAGATTCGCACGGGCCAGGCGTCCGTTGCGAAGACCGGCGCCAAGACCGCTGTCAAAAAGAAATAAGCCATGAGCGCCCAAGTACTTACCATAGAGCAGGCCAAGGCCGCGAAGATCGACTTGATCGAGAACGCCCGCGGCGGCCAGGCCGTCCACGACACCGTCGTCGCCCTGCAGGCGGCCCGCCGCAGCGGCACCGCCTGCGTCAAGACCAAGGCCACGGTCAACGGCTCCGGCGCCAAGCCATGGCGCCAAAAGGGCACCGGACGCGCCCGTGCCGGTTACAAGTCATCCCCCGTCTGGGTTGGTGGCGGCGTCGTATTCGGCCCGCATCCGCGCGATTACTCCAAGAATCTCCCGAAGTCGGTCCGCCGTCTCGCCCTGCGCAAGGCCCTCTCCGCCCGCATCGTCGCCGGCGACGTGCTCGTGGTGGACGGCTTCAGCGTCGCCGAGCCGAAGACCAAACAATTCGTCACCCTCGTCAAGGATACCGCCGCCGAGGAGAAGGTGCTCGTGATCGCAGCCGCCTTTGATGAGAACACCTACAAGGCCGCCCGGAACGTGAGGCCCACCCAGCTCGTCACCGCCCGCGAGGTCAACACCGAGCAGTTGCTCGCCTATCGCAAAATCATCGTTACCAACGACGCCCTGCCGCAGTTGGCCGAAAGGACATCAAAGTAATGCACGAAGCCTACGACATCATCGACAGCGTACGCCTCACGGAAAAAGGAAGCCTCCTTGCCGAGAAGGAGAACAAGTACGTCTTCCGCGTCAAGCCGCACGCCAACAAACTCCAGATCAAGACCGCCATTGAGCAGTTGTTCGGCAAGAAAGTGCTCTCCGTGAACACCTGCAACTACGCCGGCAAGGCCAAGCGCGCCGGCACCGCCCGCGCCGGCCGCAAGGCTCACTGGAAGAAGGCCATCGTCACCCTCAAGGAGGGCGACCGCATCGACCTCGCCTAATCAAAGGAACCACACACCATGGCACTCAAGAATTTCAGGCCCCTGACCCCGGTCCAGCGCACCAAGCAGACCCCGGCCTACGACGAGATCACGAAGGATTCTCCCGAGAAATCCCTCGTCGAGGTTCTCCGGCGTACCGGCGGCCGCAATAACCGCGGCCGGATGACCTCCCGCCACATCGGCGGCGGTCACAAACAAAAATATCGCGTCATCGATTTCAAGCGCCGCAAGCGCGACATCGCCGCGGAAGTGATCGCCATCGAGTACGATCCCAACCGCACCGCCCGCATCGCCCTCATCCAGTACACGGATGGCGAGAGGACCTACATCCTCGCTCCCTCCGGCCTGGGTGTCGGCGCGAAGGTCATCGCCGGTGAGAACGTCGCGCCGGATCTCGGCAATGCCCTCCCGCTCCGCGCCATCCCGCTCGGCACCGCCATTCATAACGTCGAGATCACCGCAGGCCGCGGCGGGCAGATCGCCCGGAGCGCCGGCCAGCTCGTCGTCCTCAATAACCGCGAGTCCGGCTACGCCCTGGTCAAGATGCCCAGCGGAGAGATTCGCAAGATCCAGGAGTCCTGCTACGCCACCATCGGCCAGGTCGGCAACGTGGATCACATGAACGTCAAGAGCGGCAAGGCAGGCCGCACCCGCTGGCAGGGCCGCAGGCCGCATGTCCGCGGCATGGTGATGAACCCGGTCGATCACCCCATGGGTGGCGGCCAGGGCAAGTCCAAGGGCGGTGGCGGGCGCCATCACCCGGTCAGTCCCTGGGGCCAGTTGGCCAAGGGCTTCAAGACCCGTCCCAAGCACAAGAGCAGCGACGTCTTCATCGTCGAGCGCCGGAAATCCAAGAAGAAGAGCTAACCGCACATGGCCAGATCCCTCAAAAAAGGTCCCTTCGTCGAGCAGCACCTGCTCGAGAAGATCGACAAGCTGAACGACTCCTCCGTGAAGAAGCCGATCAAGACATGGTCGCGCCGCTCCACCATTACCCCGGACTTCGTCGGCCACACCTTCCTTGTCCACAACGGCAAGATTTTTAACTCCGTCTTCGTGACGGAAAACATGGTCGGACACAAGCTGGGCGAGTTTTCGCCTACGCGGGTGTTCAAGAAACACGGGTCCCATACAGCGAAAGTGACCAAATAACCCGAACCCGTCGCCCTATTGGCAGAGAAGGTGAGGCGGGTCGACACCCGATGAAACCGACACTCCACGGACGGCGGATCACGCTGGCAGTCTTAATAGCAGTAGCAGTAACGGCAGGTATGCGCCCCAGTAATGGGGCGGTGGCAGGTGAGAAGAGTTCTTTGACAGATTCAGATATGGAATACACCGAGGCACAAATTGCCCTGGGAGCCGCCGAGCGCGAGAACATCGCGCTGCGCAAGCAGCTTGCCCTGTCGCGACAGCAATTGTCCGCGCTCACGGACAGCCTTGTGCTGGCCAACAGCGAGAGCGAGGTCTTCAAGAGGGAGACCAGCGATCTCAAGCTGCGGCTCGAGGCCCTGGGCCTGGACTCCGCCAGCCCGGACAAAGCTCTGCTCGAGCAGCGCCTCCTCAAGGCCGTCAGCGATCTCAAAATCGTTGAGGACCAGAAGGACAAGCTCTCCGATCAGCTCATCCGCATCAACGAGGCCATCCTCCGCTACGTGAAGACCGCTTCCAGCGTCGATGGCGATGCGCGGATGGCCCTTGAGACCGAGATGCGCTCATCGACTGAGCTGCTTGGCCTCCCCGGCTCGATCCAGCCCGTCACCGACTCCGAGACCGCCGGCACCCTGACAAATGCCCGGGTCATCAGCGTCAAGGACGAGCTCGCCCTCGTCGTCGCCAATCTTGGCCGGCGGCAGGGAGCAAAGATCGGCATGCCCTTCCAGGTGTGGCGCGACGGCCGGCTCATCGGCCTCGTCCGCGTCGTGGATGTCCGGGAAGCAATTTCCGGCGCTGTAATCCAAAGTCTGGATCCGTCCCAGAAAGTAAAAGTGGGGGACACCCTGCGCGTAGATGCGCGGATGTGAGCCCCGGTAGGAAAAATTTGATTATGAACGTAATATCGACACTTAAATACGCGCGCATCTCGGCCTTCAAGGCACGGGAGGTGACTCGTGAGATCCAGGGGCTGCCAGTTTCGGCCGCCCTGGACCTGCTCGCATTTACGCCTCGCAAAGCCGCCGCGATGATCTCGAAGACTTTGAAGAGCGCCATCGCCAATGCGGAGAATAACAACAATCTCCGCCCCGAGACCCTCGTCGTCCGCGAGGCCGTCGTCGGCGAGGGGCCCACGCTCAAGCGCTTCATCCCCAAGGCCCGCGGCAGTGCAGGCCCCATCCGCAAGCGCACCAGCCATATCCGCATCGTCGTCACCGACGAGATCGCGATCGAAACCCGCGAGACCCGCAAGCCTGCCCGCCGCAAGACCGGCGCCCCCAAGTCGAAGACCGGCTCAAAGCCCGCCCCGGCTGCGGAAACCATTGTCGAAACGCCTGAAACGCATCAAGCCGCACCCGCTCATGAAGCCCCGGCGCCGAGCAACGAAATCTCAGACCAAGCTGGAGAATAAATCATGGGACAAAAAGTAAATCCGATCGGCTTCCGTTTGGCCGTCAACCGCGACTGGCGCTCCCGCTGGTTCGCCTCGAAAAAAGAGATGCCGGAGTTCCTGCTCTCCGACGTGAAGATCCGTACCTACGTCAAGAAGAAGCTCCAGCTCGCCGCCGTCTCCAAGGTCGTCATCGAGCGCGCATGGAACAGCCTCCGCGTCACCATTCACACCGCCCGTCCCGGCATCGTCATCGGCCGCAAGGGCGCCGAGATCGAGAAAATGACCGAGGACATCAGCAAGATGTCCGGCGGCAAGCAGGTCAAGATCGACATCGTCGAGATCAAGACCCCCGAGCTGGACGCCCAGCTCGTCGCAGAGAACGTCGCCCTCCAGATCGAGCGCCGCATCTCCTTCCGCCGCGCCATGAAGAAGGCCGTCCAGACGACCATGGATTTCGGCGCCCGCGGCATCAAGATTCGCAGCTCCGGCCGCCTCGGCGGCGCGGAGATCTCCCGCGCGGAATGGTATCGCGAGGGCAAGATTCCCCTTCAGACCCTCCGCCAGGTCATCGATTACGGCTTCGCCGAGGCCATGACCGTTTACGGCAAGATCGGCATCAAATGCTGGGTCTGCCCTCCTGAGGAAGGCGCCCCCGAGCGCGAACGCCCGGAGCGTCCGCAGCGCGAGCGTCGCGACCGCAATGACCGTGGCGGCGGCAATCGTCGCGGCCCCGGCCCTGGCGCACCCGCCCCCGCAGCCCCCGCCGAGGCGCCAGCCGAGCCGGCTCCCGAAGCCGCTGAACCCGCCGCCGTATAATCAAGGCCCAAAACCTCCCCAACACCTTACAGGATTACTGACCTATGCCATTAATGCCCAAACGCGTGAAATACCGGAAGACCCAGCGCGGCAGCCGTGCCGGCAAAGCTTCCCGGAATATCCGCATCGATTTCGGTGAATACGGCCTCCAGACCATGGATCGCGCCTGGATCACCAACATCCAGATCGAGGCCGCCCGCGTCGCCCTCACCCGCAACATGAAGCGCAAGGGCAAGCTCTGGATCCGCATCTTCCCGGATAAATCCGTCACCGCCCGCCCGCCCGAGACCCGCATGGGCAAGGGCAAAGGCCAGCCCGAGTACTGGGTCGCCACCGTGCGCCCCGGCAATATCCTTTTTGAGCTCGACGGGGTCACGGAGACCGTCGCCCGCGAGTCCCTGCGCCTGGCCGCCAACAAGCTGCCCATCCGCACCAAGTTTATCACCCGCCACCACGCCGCGGCCTAATTATTCCCGCCTCATGAAAATCAAAGACATCAAAGACATGACCCGCGAGGAGCTGTTGACCCAGAGCCGGGACAACCGCAAGGAGCAGTTCCACCTCCGCATGCAGCAGCAGTCCGGCCAGCTTGAGAAATCCAGCCAGCTCCGTTCCCTGCGCCGCGATGTGGCCCGCATCGAGACCGTCCTTTCCCAGCGCCGCATCGCGGCCGCCAAAACCTCCGCCACCGTATGACCGACACCGCAACAGAAACCCCCGAGACCGCAGCCGCCTCCGAAGCCCGCCCGCTCCGCAAGAGCCGCATCGGCGAGGTCACCGGGACCAGGATGCAGAAGACGCTGATCGTCAAGACCGTCACCCGCGTCCCGCACGCCAAGTTCGGCAAGATCGTCAAGCAGATCAAAAAGTTTTACGTCCATGACGAGGATGGCAAGGCGGTGATCGGCGACGTCGTTCGCATCACCGAGACCCGGCCGCTCTCAAGACTCAAGCGCTGGCGTTTGGTTGAAATCCTCAAACATTAGTGTAGAATCCCAACCCCTTCCGCCGTCCCGATCGCCTTCTTTTTGGCGGTGGGCGGCACTAGAAACCAACTTTTATGCTCCAGATCCGTTCCAGACTCGACGTTGCTGATAACACCGGCGCGCGCATGGCCAAGATGATTGGCGTGATCGGCAAGGGCGCCAGCGAGGCGCGCGTGGGCGATGTCATCACCGCGCACGTTCGTGAGGCCTCATCCGGCGGTACGGTCAAGAAGGGCGACGTCGTTCGCGCCGTCATTGTCCGCACCCGGCAGCCCATCCGTCGTGACGACGGCTCCTACCTTCGGTTCGATCGCAACGCCATTGTCATCATCGACAAGGATCTCAATCCCCGCGGCACCCGCATCTTCGGACCGGTCGCCCGCGAGTTGCGCGACAAGAACTTCATGAAAATCGTTTCACTCGCCCCGGAGGTGCTCTGATCATGGCTGCTGGCATTTCTTTCCACGTCAAGCGCGGCGACATCGTCGAGGTCGTCACCGGCAATCACAAGGGCGCCACCGGCAAGGTGCTGCAGGTCATTGCCAAGAAGCAGCAGGTCCTCATCGAGGGCGTGCGCATGATCAAGAAGCATTCCAAGCGTTCCGCGGACAGCCCGCAGGGCGCCATCATCGAGCGCGAAGGCCCCGTCCACATTTCCAATGTGAAGGTCGCCGAGATCGAAACCAAGCCCGCCGCCAAATCTTCCCGGAAGAAGAAAGCCGCGTAGTTCATTCATTCCGCACTCCGCATTTTCCGTCATGGCTACCGAACTTTACGATTTCTACAAAACCAGCGTCATTCCCTCGCTCAAGGCCCAGCGTGGCTTCAAGAATGTCCACGAGGTCCCGCGCGTCCAGAAGGTGGTCATCAACACCTGCATCGGCTCCCAGGCGGACGTCAAGCAGGCGCTTGAGGATGCCAAGGACGAGCTCGCCCTCATCAGCGGCCAAAAGCCCGCCGAGACCCGCTCGAAGAAGAGCATCGCCAACTTCAAGCTCCGCGAGGCCCAGCCCATCGGCGCAAAGGTCACCCTCCGCGGCGCCCGCATGTACGAGTTTCTCGAGCGTCTCATCAAGATGGCGCTGCCCCGCATTCGCGACTTCCGCGGCGTCTCCCCGCGCGCCTTCGACGGCCGCGGCAATTACACGCTCGGCGTTTCGGATCAATCCATCTTCCCCGAGGTCGAGCTGGACAAGATCAAGCGCCAGATCGGTTTCGACGTCACCATCGTCACCACCGCCAAGACCAACGAGGACGCCAAGCTCCTCCTCGCCGAGCTGGGCATGCCCTTCAGCGACCGCGTCAAGAAGACCGCGTAATTCCTCGAACACTATTCCCATGAGCCAGCTCTCCGATCCCATCGCCGATTTCCTCACCCGCCTGCGCAACTCCGGCGCAGCGCTGAAGCCAGAGGTCATCGCGCCTTATTCCAAGATCAAGGCCGAGATTGCCCGCATCCTCAAGCAGGAAGGCTACATCAGCGATTACGCCCTCGACACCACCGGCGCCCATCCGCAGATCAAGGTCACCACCAAGCTCGCCAACCGCGCCTCCGCCATCACCGGCCTCAAGCGTGTCAGCCGTCCCGGCCTCCGCCGTTACGTCGGCGCGAAGGACATCCCCCGTGTCCTCGGCGGCATGGGCGTTGCCATCCTTTCCACCCCTCGCGGCATCCTTACCGGCCACGAGGCCAAGCGCGAGAACGTCGGCGGCGAGCTCGTCGCATATGTTTGGTAAAATCTGGTAACCAACCTGGAGATCCTGTCATGTCCCGAATCGGAAAAAAACCCGTTACCCTGCCGGAGAAGGTCAAGCTGAACGTCAGCGGCGCCGGAGCCATCAACGTCGAGGGGCCGAAAGGCAAGCTCTCATGGACCCTGCCGCACGCCATCAAGGCCCGTGTCGAGGGCACCACCGTCACCCTCGACCGCGAGAACGAGACACGCCAGGTGCGCGCCCTCCATGGCCTCTCCCGCTCGCTCGTTTCGAACATGGTCATCGGCGTTTCGACCGGGTTCGTCAAGGAGCTCGAGATTCAAGGTGTCGGTTTCAAGGCCGCCGTCCAGGGCGATAAGCTCAACCTTGCCCTCGGCTTCTCCCACGCCATCCTTTTCCCCATCCCCGCCGGCATCAAAATCGTCGTCACGGAGAACACCAAGATCCGGATCGAGGGCGCCGACAAGCAGGTCGTCGGCCAGGTCGCCGCGGATATCCGCGCTTATTATCCCCCCGAGCCTTACAAGGGCAAGGGCGTCCGCTACGCCGGCGAGCAGGTCCGCCGCAAGGAAGGCAAAACCGTCCAGTAATTAATCCATGGCTACTTTGAACCGCAAACAGAAGACGGCAGTGCGCCACAAGCGCAGCCGCAAGACGCTGGCTGGCAGCCCGGATCGTCCCCGGCTTTCCATCCATTTCTCGTCGAAAAATATTTACGCCCAGGTCATTGACGACCAGGAGGGCAAAACCATCGCGTCCGCGAATACCACCGAGGGTGACTTCAAGGGCGACAAAAAAACCCGCGCCAACAAGGATACCGCCGAGAAAGTCGGCCGCCTCGTAGCCGAGCGCAGCAGGGCCAAGAACGTAACCAAAGTGGTCTTCGACCGCGGCGGCCTCCAATACCACGGCAAAGTCAAAGCCCTGGCCGACGCCGCCCGCGAAGGCGGCCTGGAATTCTAATATGATTTCAATCCGCAATCCGCATTCCGCAATCCGCATTTAATATGGCTGAACCCCGCAAACGCAGAGACAACCAGGGTGACCGCGGTGGCAACGCCCAGGGTGACAAGTCCGATCTCACTGAGAAGGTCGTTTTCATCAACCGATGCGCCAAGGTCGTGAAGGGTGGCCGTCGGTTCTCCTTCAGCGCCCTCATCGTCGCCGGCGATCGCGCCGGTCGTGTCGGATTCGGTTTCGGCAAGGCCAACGAGGTCTCCGAGGCCATCCGCAAGGCATCCGATTCCGCCCGCAAGGGCTTGGTCAAGGTCGCAGTCCGCGACGCCACCATCCCCCATGAGGTCATTGGGGAGTTCGGCGGCGGCCGCGTGCTGCTCAAGCCCGCTTCCCCCGGCACCGGTGTCATCGCCGGCGGCGGCGTCCGCGCCGTGGTCGAGGCAGCCGGCATCCGCGACGTCCTTGCAAAGAGCCTCGGCTCCAGCAATCACGCCAATGTCGTCAAGGCCACCATCACCGCGCTTCAGCAGCTCCGCCTGCGCGATGATATCTACAAGACCCGCGGCAAGATGATCCCCGCCGCGCATCCCGCAGCGTACGCTCCTTCTCAACCCGCAGCCGCCTAGTCAATGAATCTCCACACCTTATCACCGCGTCCCGGTTCCAAGCACCGCGTCAAGCGCCTCGGCCACGGCGAGAGCTCCGGCAAGGGCAAGACCTCCGGCAAGGGCCACAAAGGCCAGAAGGCCCGCTCCGGCGGTTCCATCCGCCTCGGTTTCGAGGGCGGTCAGATGCCCCTCATCCGCCGTATCCCCAAGCGCGGCTTCAACAACGCCGCCTTCAAGAAGAATTACGCCATCGTCAACCTCGCCGATCTCAATGAGTTCGAGGACGGCGCGACGATCAATGAGTCCGTCCTCCTCGAGGCGAATCTCATCCGCGGCAAATACTTCGGCGTGAAAGTCCTCGGCAACGGGGAGATCACGAAGAAGCTTACCATCACCGTCGACAAGGTGAGTGACGCCGCGCGCGCAAAGATTGAAAAAGCCGGCGGCGCAGTTACCGCCAAATAACTTTGGTGTGCCTTCCTGTGCGCACGGCAGAATATGATTTCGAAGCAGCGGCGGTCTCCCCGGACCGCCGTTCGCGCGTAAACGGCGCTTGCCACGCGACCCGTTGCGCGTTTTAAGAGACGCCCCTTTCCATGATCTCCGCTTTTACCAATACGTTCAAGGTTCCGGAACTCCGCAATCGCGTCGTCTTCACCCTCCTGATGCTCGTGGTCGTGCGCATAGGCGCCGCCATTACCTGCCCCGGAGTCAATGTCGCCGTGCTCCAGTACTGGTTCCATCACCAGAGCGCCCAGGGCGGCAACGGCGTCGCCGCCTTGTTCAATTTGTTTAGCGGCGGCGCACTGGAGAATTGCGCGGTCTTCTCGCTCGGTGTGATGCCGTACATCTCGGCGTCGATCATGTTGCAGCTCCTCTCCGCCGTCATCCCGCAGCTCAACAAGCTGTCGAAGGAAGACAACGGCCGGCAGAAGATCATGCAGTACACCCGGTACGCGACCATCGGTCTTTGCATTTTCCAGGGTTATCTGCTGGCAAAATCCTTCGAGTATCCCTCGAACAGCCCGTTCCTGCAGGGCATCGACCGCGCCATCGCCCAGATCGGCCTTAACCTGGTCTCCAATCCCGGCATCCCGTTTGAGTTGATGACGGTCCTCACCCTCACCGCCGGCACGCTCTTCCTGATGTGGGTCGGCGATCAGATCACCGATCGCGGCATCGGCAACGGTATGTCGATGATCATCACCGTCGGCATTGTTGCGCGCCTCCCCGCGGCCTTGATCCAGGCGTGGAAAACTTTCGTCCCTTCGGACACCAATCATTCCGACCAGGTCAACCCGATGGTGCTCGTGCTGATGATCGGCTTCCTGGTCATCGTCATCGCGGCCGTCATCGCCGTGCTTCAGGCCCAGCGGAAAGTGCCGGTCCAGTACGCCAAGCGTGTCGTCGGCCGCAAGACCGTGGGCGGTGGCGTGCAGTACATGCCGCTCAAGGTCAATTATCCCGGCGTCATGCCGATCATCTTCGGCCAGGCACTCCTCATTTTCCCGATGAGCATCGCCCAGATGATCAAGCAGCCGTGGGCGCAGAAGCTCGCGGGCCTCATTGCCCCCACCGGCGCGCTCTACTACATCCTCTACGCGCTGATGATTTTCTTCTTCAGCTACTTCTGGGTTGCCACCACTTTCCAGCCCGGCCAGATCGCTGATGACCTCAAGAAATACGGCGGCTACATTCCCGGTGTCCGTCCCGGCAAGCCAACCGCCGATTTCCTCGATTTCACGATGACCCGCCTGACCTTTGCCGGCGCGATTTTCCTGACTGTGATTGCGATCCTGCCGCAGATGCTCTCGCATCAGCTTGGTGTGCCGCAGCTCACCGCCTCTTTCTTCGGTGGCACCAGCCTGCTGATCCTCGTGGGTGTCATGCTCGATACGATGCGCCAGGTGGAGACGCACCTCATCCAGCGGCACTACGACGGGTTCCTCCGCAAGGGGCGCATTCGCGGCGGTTCATTTGGACGCACCGGCGCCGGCGCCGGCGAGGCGGTGCAGGAGAATGTGCTTTTGTGGTCCTGCGTAGCCGCGGCGGTCCTCCTGGTCATCGGCGTCAGCCTCTTCCTTGCCAACCATTTCCGGTAGGCATCCCGGTTTCGTGTATCGCCGCCTCGTTTTGCTCGGGCCTCCCGCTGCTGGCAAGGGAACCCAGGCGGAGCTTTTGAAAGAGAAGTTCGGCTTCCAGGCCCCCTCCGTCGGCGCCATGCTCCGCGAGCAAAAAGCTGCCGGCACTCCCGCCGGTCTCCGTGCCGCGGAATTCTTCGAGCGCGGCCTGCTCGTCCCGGACGAGATCACCATCGAGGTCGTCCGCCAATGGCTTGTCGCCAATGACGGCGCATGGGTGCTGGATGGTTACCCGCGCACCGTCCGCCAGGCGGATGCCTTCGAGGCAATGCTCGTTGAACGAAACGAACCAGTCGAGCTCGCCCTTCTGATCGAGGCCGACGAGCCCGCCATCCGCGACCGCGTCGCGCACCGTGTCGTCTGCAAGGGATGCGGTGGCGTCTTTCGCGTCGGCATGCACATCCCGGCCGCCACCGATCCCTGCCCGCGCTGCGGCGGTGTCCTCGGCCGCCGCGCAGATGACAACGTCGACGCCCTTGCCGACCGCCTCGTGGAATATCGCACCAAGACCGCCCCAGTCATCGGCTGGTACGAGACGCGCGGCATTCTCGCACGAATCGATGGCAATCCGGACATCCAGACCGTGTTTGCCAATATCACCGCGGCGCTTGAAATTTCGCAATCGACTCGCGCATAGGTCCCATAAGTCCTATAGGTCCCATCCAGGCAATGGCCATCCCGATCAAAAACACCCACGAAACCGAGAAAATGCGGATTTCCTGCCGCGTGGCCAGCCAGGTACTCGAGCGCGCCGCCGCCCTCATCCAACCCGGCATCACCACCGGCGAGATCGACCGGGCAGCCGCCAGTTTCATGCGCGAGATGGAAGCGAAGAGCGCCTTCCTGAATTATCGCGGATTTCCCGGCAACATTTGCATCTCCGTCAATGAAGAGGTCGTCCACGGAATCGGCGGGAGCCGCCGCATCCAGTATGGCGACATCGTGAAGCTCGACATCGGCGTCGTCGTCAATGGCTGGGTTGGTGATACCGCGACCACCATCCCCGTCGGCGTGATCGATCCCGCCGTGCAACGCCTCTTGCAGGTTACCGAGGATGCTCTCGCCCTCGCGATCACCTTTGCCACCGAAGGCCGCCGGCTCGGCGATATGTGCAGCGCCATCGAGGATGAAATCATCGCAAACGGGTACAGCGTCGTGCGCGAATTCGTCGGCCACGGCGTCGGCCGCAAGCTCCACGAGGAGCCGCAAGTCCCCAATTATGGCCGCAAGGGGACCGGGCCGAAATTGAAGGCCGGAATGGTGCTGGCGATCGAGCCGATGGTGAACATGGGGACCGGAACCGTGAAAATTTTGTCAGACGGCTGGACAGTCGTCACTGCGGATGGCAAACCATCCGCACATTTCGAACACTCCGTTTTGATTACCAAAGGCCCACCTGAGATTCTCACATGGCGCGAAAAGACGTTATCGAGGTAGAGGGAAAAGTCGTCGAGCTTCTGCCGAACACGATGTTTCGGGTGGAATTGCCCAACGGCCACCGGATTTTAGCCCATATTTCAGGAAAAATGCGTTTGCACTTCATTCGGATCTTGCCAGGGGACAAAGTTATGGTAGAGATGTCCCCCTACGACTTGTCAAAAGGTCGAATAACCTTTCGACAAAAGTAGGAATAGCGGTGAAAGTTTGAAAAGACCGTGTCGCGCCGGATCGGCCGTCACCCGGTCTTTTTGTCGCCTCCGGGTGTCTTGAAAAAGATCCCCAGGGCAGCAAAAGGGCTCGGATGATCCTAATGCCAGCGCGATTTTTTGTCCTCTGAAGGGGCATCCGGGCAACCGGGACAGGTCAAAACAAGCTAATACAAGCCAGTACAAGCCAAAAAAATTTCCGCGAGAGAAACCGAATTTCAGCCAGAAAAACACCAACCATGAAAGTCAGAGCATCAGTCAAGCGCTTGTGTGAGGATTGCAAAATCGTCAAACGCAAGAATGTCGTCAGGGTCATTTGCAAGAACCCGCGTCACAAACAGCGCCAGGGCTGAGCCGGAGAATATTTGCCATGCCACGTTTACTAGGAGTCGAAATCCCCGGGGATAAGCGCATCGAAGCCTCCCTCCCTTACATCTACGGCATCGGGCCGAACACCGCCAAAAAGATCCTTGATCAGGCGAACATTGACCCGAACCTGCGCGCGAAGAACCTCACCCCCGAGCAGCTCAACGCTCTGATCCACGCGATCACCGCCAGCAAGCTCCCGATCGAAGGCGATCTCCGCCGCGAGGTCCAGGCGAACCTCAAGCGCCTTCAGGCCATCAATTGCTACCGTGGCATCCGCCATCGTCGCGGCCTTCCCGTCCGCGGCCAGCGCACCAGCACCAACGCACGCACCCGCAAGGGCCCCCGCAAGACAGTCGGCGTCCAGCGCGCCAAGGATGCAAAACCCGCCGGCAAATAGCCCCCGGTAAATAATCTCCAACACTCAACACGACGACATCCATGGCAGAGGAACAGACACCAGCAGACCCGCAGCCGGAACCGATACCGGCCCCCGCCGCCGCAACTACGGAGTCCGCTCCCGCTGCGGCCGCAACACCGGCAGCTCCCGCAGCCCCCGGCGAGAAGGCCCCCAGGGTAAAGAAGGCCTCCAAGAAGGAAGCCGCCGCAGCCACAGCGACCGCGGAGCCGCCCAAGGAGAATCTCTCGCTCGACCCGAGCGCGAACCTCGAGCCGATCAAGGTCGTCCGCGCCAAGGGCAGCAAGAACGTCCACTCTGGCGTCGCCCATGTGCAGGCCAGCTTTAACAACACCATCGTCAGCATCACCGATCAGGCCGGAGCCGTCATCGGCTGGTCCAGCGCCGGCAAGTGCGGCTTCAAGGGCTCCCGCAAGAGCACCGCATACGCCGCCCAGATGGTCGCTCAGGATGCCTGCCGCCAGGCCATGGGCCATGGTCTCAAGGAAGTCGAAGTTCGCGTAAAGGGCCCCGGCGCAGGCCGCGAGTCCGCCGTCCGCGCCATCCAGGCCGTCGGCCTGGATATCACCGTCATTCGCGACGTCACCCCCGTCCCTCACAATGGCTGCCGCCCGCCCAAGGCGCGCCGCGTTTAATCTCAACCTGATTGCAAGATGGCTCGTTATACCGGTCCCAAAACTAAAATCAGCCGCCGCTTCGGAGTTCCCATCTTTGGCCCCGCAAAGGCCATGGAGCGCAAGAACTACCCTCCCGGCATGCACGGCCCCAAGGGCTCCCGCCGCAAGCAGTCCGAGTACGCGATTGCTCTCATGGAGAAGCAAAAGCTCCGTTACCAGTACGGCCTCCTCGAGCGCCAGTTCCGCCGCTACTTCCAGATCGCGCTCACCCGCCGCGGCATCACCGGCGAGACTCTCCTCCAGCTTCTGGAGACCCGACTCGACAACGTCGTTTATCGCCTCGGTTTCGCCAATTCCCGCAACGCCGCCCGCCAGATGGTCTGCCACGGTCACGTCTCGGTCAATGGCCGCAAGGTGAACGTCTCCTCCTACACGCTGCGTCCCGGTGATGAAGTCACCATCAAGGACAAGCCCGGCAGTCGCCGTCTCGCCGCCCGCAACCTGGAGCTGACCCAGATCGCCCCCATCCCCGAGTGGCTGGTGGTCGACAAGGAAGGTTACACCGGCAAGGTCGCCCGCATCCCGACTCGCGAAGAGATCGCCCCGATCGTCAACGAGCAGTTGATTGTCGAACTCTACTCGCGCTAAGCCTCCGGCCAAAAACCAATTATTCCCAAAGTCAAAGGGCGGCGTGCAAACGCCGCCCTTTTGCTTTCTTTCGGACTCCGCCCGCGTCCTACCTCGTACTCGCGCTCAGCCCCTCCTGTTCGATCCAGGCGAGTGCCTTGTCATAGCTGCACCGTTCGAAGTAATGGATCAACTGCGGGTGCGTGGTAACGGGCAATTGCCGCTGCAACTCCTCGATCCGCAAGGAGACTTTCTGCAACTCTTCGAGCTGCCGCGCCGGGTCGCTCTCCCGCAGGGCGCGGTCTCCAATGACCGCGAGTCGCCTCCTCAGCGCCGCGATCAGCTCCGCTTGCAACGTCTCTGGCTCCATGACCGGTATTCTCCCGCCGTGGCGGGCTCCTGTCCAGTGGGCTTTGGCCCTCCGCAGCTTACTTCTTTTTCGCGACGGGCTTCCTGGCGGCCGCCTTTTTCTTCTGCTCGGCCTTCAATTGCCGCTCGGCCTCCACCCAATCGGAGTGGGAATCGCCGTGCAGGCCGTGCTTCTGCCGGTGCTCGGAGATGAAATAGGCGCGCAGCGAGATTTCCTCGACGGTGAGAACCGGCTTCTTTGCGGCGGTCTTCTTTACAGGTTTTTTAGCCACGACCTTCTTCGCCATCGGTTTCTTTGCCACCGCCTTCACGGGTGCTGCTGGCGTTGGTGCCGGTACCACCGGGGCTGCCGGGACTGGACTGGCCACCTGCGCGTCAGGCTGCGCGCCCGGCGGCTCCACTGTTTTGATTTTATCGTTCTTCTTTCCCATAATACGATAGATTTTTCCCCGGTCCTGACCTCATCGTGCCCGGACCGAAGCGGGGATGATAGGTCATCTCGTCCGGCAGTCCATGAATATTTTCCCCGGCTCTTCCGGGCGGCGCCAGCAGACGTTGTTTTGCGCTTTCGCGGTTTCTGCCTAACATAATCCCCATGAACCCTTTCCTTGTCCGCTGGATCGTCACCACCATTTCCGTGTGGGTCGCGGCGCGGCTTGGTGTTTTACATTTCGGGAGCACGGAGTGCCTCATCGGGACGGCGCTCGTGCTCGGGATCATCAATGCAGTGGTGCGTCCCATCGTCATGTTCCTCAGTCTACCGTTCATTATTCTCACACTCGGTGTGGGGATTCTCATCCTCAACGCGCTGTTGCTCATGGCGGTCTCCGGTTTGGTTCCCTGTTTTCGTGTCGATTCATTCGGGCACGCATTTTTTGGCGCGATCATCATCTCGGCGGTCAGTTGGATCCTCAGCGCTTTCATCCGGTCCGATAATGGCCGGATGAGCGTGCAGGTCATCTCGCGCGATGAAAACGGCTTGAAACAGGCGAAGGGCAGGGTGATCGAGTGATCGCACCGGTTCGTGTCAAGATTTGCGGCATCACGAATCCCGGCGACGCCCGGATCGCGCTGGAGGCCGGGGCGGATGCGCTCGGCTTCAACCTCTACCCGGGCTCAAAACGTTTTGTCCGTATGGAGGAAATCCTGCCGTGGCTTGCGTCGCTGGGTGGCGACGCCGTGAAGGTCGCCGTCATGGTCAATCCGACCGAGGCGGAGATCGCGGGCGCGCGGGCGCATTTCGATGTCATCCAATTGCATGGGCAGGAGACGCCGGCGCAATGCGCGGCGGCTGCGGCAGGCGGCCATATATGGAAGGCGTTCCCGCTCACGGCAGAGCTCGATGCCGACGCCGTCACCGCCTGCAGGGCCGTCGCACTGGTGATTGATTCCTCCGTGCCCGGGGCTTTCGGGGGCACCGGGAAGCTGATCGACCTCGCGGAGGCGGCCCGGTTCGTCCAGGCATGCCATGGGCTGCCAGTCTGGCTTTCCGGCGGCTTGAGCCCGGCGAATGTGCGGGAGGCGATTGAAAAAGTGAAACCCTACGGCGTGGATGTCGCGAGCGGTGTCGAGGCCGTGGGAAACCCGCGTCGCAAGGATGCGGCACGCGTGCGGGCATTTGTCGCAGCGGCGCGGAACGCGGTAGCGTAGTAGGCGAATTTCCCACGACTTGTCGGAAATTGGCCTCTTTTCAAGGGGGTGGTCTGCTTTCTGCTTTTTGATCTCAACAGCCTCACGGCCCCACCTATGCGCAACAAGATTTCCATCCTCATTTGCATCGCAGGCATCCTCACTGTCTCAACGGCTCGTGCCCAGCAGGTGGCCGCGCCGTCAGCCTCGCCGGTACCCTCCGTGGTGCCCACCACCATCCCTCAGCCTCCGGAACCCGGCTCCGTAATGCCGCCCGCCTCCAATGGCGCCGCAGCGACAAGCCCGGCCCCCGCCACGGCGGCCGAGCCCCCCGCGCCCATCGAGCCGCCGGTTACCGGCCCGGTCGTCCCAGGCATGGCTCCCTCTCCTGCCGGTGGCATTCCCGTGCCCGACCAGACCGCAGAGACCGGAACCAATCCTGCCGTCACCGGCACCGACACCACCGCCGCCGCCGGTGCAGTCCCGCTGGGTGCCGATACCGGTGCCGGCCATGCGCTCAACGAATTTCAAGGTGACGACGTCGCCCAGGTGCTGCGGCTTCTCGCCCGGCAGTGCAAGATCAGCCTCGTAGTCAGCGACCGCATCAGCGACGCCCAGCCGCCGATGAAAGTTACCATGCGCCTTGAGGACAAGACGCCCATGGAGGCCATCAAGATCATCGTCTTCGCGAAGGGCCTCGTGCTTCTCCAGAAGGACGGCGTCTATTACGTCCAGACCAAGGAGGAGAAAGAAGCCGAGCCGACCGAGCCCGCCTTCTACACCTTCTCCTACGCCCAGGCGGAGAAGATCCTGCCGCTCCTCAATGCCGAGCTGGACAGCAAGGTCCCGGCCCAATTCGATCCCCGCACCAACACCATTTTCTACCGCGAGGTCGGCTCGAACATGGATGCCATCAAGCTCTTCCTGCAGACCGTCGATCAACCCACCAAGCAGGTCATGATCGAGGCCCGTCTCCTGGAGGTCACCGCCAATCCGCAGCAGAGCTACGGCTTTAACTGGGGCGGCGTCGTCGGCAACTCCAGCGCCCCGCAGACCTTCACTTACGGCGGCTCTTCGCCCGGCACCTCGACCATCGCCACGCAGACCAACCCGGTCACCGGCGCCGTCAACCCGGTCGTGATTCCCGGCAGCCTGCCCACAGTCAACCTGCAGAACGGCATCTTTACCCCGGATCAATTCCTCCTCAATGCCCAGAGCGGCATCGGCGGTGTGTTCCGTACACTGGCCGGCCAGTTCGCCATCCTTTCCGTCCCGCAGATGCAGCTCACCATGCGCTTCCTCAATGAAGACGCCGATGCCGAGTTGCTCGCCAATCCTCGCATCGTGACCTCGGACAACCAGCAGGCCACCATCAAGATCACCCGCAACCAGCCCGTGCCGCAGCTCAACTTTAACGAGCAGACCGCCCAGGCCGTCTTCGGCGGATTCACGGACAAGAGCTACGGCAACACCCTCGTCGTCACCCCCTCCATCAATAAGGACGACTTCGTGACACTCAATGTGAAGCCCGAGATTTCCAACAAGGTGGCCGACTCCGTGTTCACCTTCTCCGGCGCCACCGTCAGCAGCCCGGTCATCGATACCCGCGACATCGAGTCCACAGTCCTCATCAAGAGCGGCGATACGCTGGCCATCGGCGGCCTGCTCCAGGATGAGGTCACCAAGACCCACAACAAGGTCCCGGTCCTCGGCGACATCCCCGGCATCGGCTACGCCTTCCAGGAGCATGTCAACGTCCGCACCAAGCGCAACCTGCTGATCTTCGTAACTCCCACCATTATCAAGCAGGGCTACGGCACCGGTCTTGAAGACCAGGTCACCGGCTTGCATCACTCGGGCGAGGAGTACGCCGACCCGAACGGCTGGCGCAACAACGCCAGCGGCGCCTACCGGCTGGTGCCCACCTCCCGCCGCCAGATCGCCGCCGATTATCCCAAGCCCGGCGTCCCGGATCAGCCCGAGCATGACCCGAACGCCGCCGAGGTCGACCTGACGAACTCTGCTGCCGGCGGAAACTAAGCCGCTGCCGGAAGGGACCAATATACGTCGGGAGGGCGCATCGCAGCCACCCGGAGTCTGTAAAACTAAGGTCCCGCTCCCCGCACTAACGACAGCGTGGGACCTATATGTCCCATAGGTCCTGTTCCGCCGCGCCAGTTTCCGCTTTCCAAGCCCTCCCCGCCCCTCTCATTCTCCCGCGGATGAGCCCCTTTAAAATTGCTGTCCTCGCTGGCGATGGCATCGGGCCGGAGGTCATGACCCAGGCCCTTCGCGTCCTTGCTTCCGTATCTGCGAAATTCTCCCTGAGTTTTCATTTCACCGAGCGCCTCGTCGGCGGCGCCGCCATCGATGCCCATGGGAAGGCGCTTCCCGAGGAGACCCTTGAGGCATGCCGCAACTCCGACGCCATCCTCTTCGGCTCCGTTGGCGGCCCCAAGTGGGAACACCTCGATCCCAATCTTCAACCCGAGCGTGCAGCTCTGCTCCCATTGCGGAAGCACTTTTCGTTATTCGCCAATCTCCGCCCCGCAGTCTGCCTCCCGGAGCTGACCCACGCCTCGCCGGTCAAGGAATCGCTGATTGAGGGCGGATTCGATGTCCTCTGCGTCCGCGAGCTCACCGGCGGCCTCTACTTTGGCCAGCCAAAGGGCCGGCACGAGGAGAACGGCGAGACTGTGGCCATCGACACCATGGTCTATCGCGCGAGCGAAATCCGACGCATCGCCCATGTCGCATTCCAGGCCGCGCGCGGCCGAGGCAAGAAGCTCACATCCATCGACAAGGCGAACGTCCTCGAGAACGGCGTCCTCTGGCGTCAGACGGTCAATGAAATTGCAGCAGAGTATCCGGATGTGAAACTCTCCCATCTCTACGTCGATAATGCTGCGATGCAGTTGATCAAGAACCCGCGTGGCTTCGACGTCATCCTCGCGGAGAATCTCTTTGGCGACATCCTCTCAGACGAGATGGCGATGATCGCCGGCTCGCTCGGCATGCTCCCCAGCGCCAGTCTTGGCGTTCGCGAGACCGCTTACGGACGCTTTGGGATGTACGAGCCGAGCGGCGGCACCGCGCCGGACATCGCGGGGCGGGGGATCGCCAATCCCATCGCCCAGATTCTCTCAGCGGCAATGATGTTGCGATACTCCTTCAGCCAGGCGGCCGCGGCGGATGCGATTGAGAACGCCGTGCGAGCCGTGATAGGGGCAGGGTTGCGCACCGGGGATATCCATACCGCCGGCACGCAACGGGTGAACACGGTCGAGATGGCCGAAGCAATTATGAGAGGGATCGGTTGAATTACGCCGGCATAATCAGCGAATTACGGACAATGCAGTGTCACAACCCGATGTTTTATGCGCATTAGCACGTATCTTGCTGATTTCGTGGGCTCAACTATGAGACTCCTGAACCCACTCATCCCCCTGAGCGCACTCTTGCTGGCGCCCGCCCTGGCCTTTGGCCTCGGCTCGCGTCTTCCCGACCAGGACGCCTCCGCCACTGCCCGTGGCGACGCGTTTACCGCGACCGCCGATGACCCCTCCGCGATCTACTACAATCCGGCCGGTCTTACCCAACTGCCCGATGGCTTCTCCACCGAGAGTGGCATCTACGGCATCTGGATTCAGGATCACTATGATCCACTCCACGGCCAGGTGGGCGCGCACAGCTCAGACGCGCACGAGCCCTTCCAGCCGGTGCCGAATCTCTTTCTCGCTTATCATCCCAAGGATGAGCCCTTCACCGTCGGCCTCGGTGTTTTCTCGCCCTTCGGCCTGAAGACCGAGTGGCCCGATGACTCCTCCTTTCGCCAGGCCGGGCTTTATGGCAGCGAGCAGGTCATCGACATTAACCCCACCATCGCCGTCCAGGTCACACGCACCCTTTCGATCGGCGCCGGCCTCGACGTGGATTATATCGATGCGGAACTCAACCAGGGTCTCAGCCCCATGCCGGGCGATTCCTTCGGTTTCAAGGGCCACAGCCTCGCAGTCGGCGCAAATTTCGGCGTCATGTGGAAGCCCACCGATCGGCAGTCCATCGGCTTTAACTATCACTCGCCGGTTTTCGCCGACCTCGACGGCCACACCCACGAGGGCCTCAACGGGACCGAGCGCGGAGAATCCGAAGCCGGCAATGCAAGGATCGCCGCCGGCAAGGCGCAATTGAACTCCGCCATCGCGCTGATCAACTCCGATCCTCTTATCCCGCCCAGCATCAAGGCTGGCCTCATCGCCAGGGCCACCGCACAGTACGAAGCCGCGGTCGCCGCTTCTGGCGTCCCAGCCAGTGGTTCCTTCCCCACCAGCTTCCCGACCCTCGGCGCGAGGGGCGAGCTGACCTTCCCGCAGTACGCCGAGCTTGGCTACTCCTTCCGCCCGACGCCGGCATGGAATATCGAGGCCGACGTGGACTGGACGGATTGGGACGCACTCAACACGTTGACGCTCAACCGGACCGACGGATCGCAGGTCAAGGTTCCCTTCGACTGGACCCGTTCCTTCATCTATGAAGTCGGCGCAAGTTACCTCCTGGGCGACTACAAATTGAGCGCCGGTTACATGTACAGCGAGAACTCCGTGCCCTCCGGCACCTTCACTCCAGTCGTCCCCGATAGCGCCCGCAACCTCGTCTCCCTGGGTGTCGGCCGTTCCTTCGGGCCGTTGGAAGTCAATTTGGCCTATCAATTGGGACTTGGCGGAACTCGCACAATCGTGAATGACTCCGTGGCCGATGGGCGCTATTCTTTCATCTCGAATGCCGTCTCAATCTCTGTCGGATATCACTTCTAGGTTTCCCGGCGCCCCTACAACGGTCGTCCCGAGCCGGCTTGATCCATCGCATTCCGCGGATGGCACTCCGGCCCGGCCGGTGCTTCTTGTCGTGGACGATGAGGAGGGACCCAGGCAGTCCGTCCGCATCATCTTCAAGGATGAATACCACGTGCTGCTGGCCAACAGCGGCGAGCAGGCCGTGGAGCTGGCGCGCAAGCACCCGGTCTGCGTGGTCGTCAGCGACATCCTCATGACCGGCATGAGCGGCATCGATGTGCTCAAGGATCTCAAGGAGATCGATCCCGCCATCGAGGTCATCATGCTCACCGCGTACGAGACCATCGAGACCGCCCGTCAGGCGCTCCGCTATGGCGCATGCGATTACCTCAACAAGCCCTTCGACGTCCAGACCATGCGCGCGGCCGTCGCACGCGCCCGGCAGAAGCACGAGACCGCGCGCGATTTCCACCGCAGCAACGAGACGTTGCGCGCTCTCCAGCAGGAGATCCAGGATCAGCGCGTGAAGGAGGAGATGATGCGGACCAAGGGCGAGATTTACGCCAGCGTCCTGCATGACATCAACAGCCCGCTCACGGTCATCTCCGGTTTCGTCGATATGATCAATCGCTCCCTCAGCGACTCCAGCACGGTCGAGGGCGAGAAGCTGGAGACCATCAAGGGCGACCTCAACAAGCTCACCGGCCAGGTCGGGCGCTGCTTCGAGATTTCGCGCCGGTATCTTTCCTTCCTGCGCGATCGCGACCAGGGCTCCTCCGAAGGTGATCGCGTCGGCCTCAACCAGATCCTGAGCGATTTGCGCGAGCTGCTCATCCGCCATCCGAGCTCCCGCGGCAACCAGCTTGCCGTGCATCTGCTGCCCGAGGAGCGCGTCGCCGCGATCAACGGCACCGACCTGCTTCAGATTCTCCTCAATCTCACCATCAATGCCCTGACCTCCACGGACAAGCCGCACCGGGTGGAAGTCAGCGCGCAGGTTTTCACGGAACCATTTCAGGTCGATCAATTCGTCGATTCCGACCGTGAGCGTTTCGTGAACCGGGAGGGGTTTCTCAATACCCCGCCGTTGCTCGCGATCTCCGTGCAGGACGATGGGCCGGGCATTCCCGCGGATGTGCTGGCCAAGATGTTCGAGACAAAATTCACCACCAAGGCGCCCGGCAAGGGCACAGGCCTCGGCCTCGGCATCGTCAAGCGCCTGGTCAAGGCGGGCCAGGGAGCGATTCATCTCCAGACCGCCCTCGGCAAGGGCTCGACCTTCACCGTTTGCCTCCCCGGCGAAGAGGCCGAGTCGACCGTGTAGTGGGTGCTTTAACCACGGATTTTTTAAGGGCCCTGGTTCGGACGCCGGGAGTGATGGCACGCTGAAGCCGGCTTGATCGACGGATTATCATTCGGCTTGCAGTGCGCACCACCATTCAACACCTCCAAGAGTTCTTTTCCCCATCCGTGTAATCCTTTAAATCCGCGTGATGCGTGGTAAAAAAGCCGGAGCTTGAGTCATGGCGCTCGATGTTCTCTCGCGTTCCCCATCCTTCCATAATCCACCCAAATCCGTGGCTGCCTGCCGGCCTCCTTATGTTCCCGCATGAAAATTGAGCACTTCGCTTATCAGACACACGACCCGGCGGCTGTGGCGCAGTGGTACGTCGATCATCTTGGGTGCGTTGTCAAGCGCGCCTCCGGGCCGCCCGGGCATGCGCGCTTTTTGGCGGACTCGGCCGGCGCGGTAATGATGGAGATCTATAATAATTCCCGGGTCACGACGCCGGATTACCGGGCAATCGATCCGCTGCTTCTGCACGTCGCTTTTTCATCCGACGATCCCGCAGTCGATCGCGACCGGCTGGTTGCGGCCGGCGCCACATTGGTGGAAGATTTCAGCACTACGTCTGCCGGCGATGCGCTGGTGATGCTGCGGGACCCGTGGGGTTTCGCCCTCCAGTTGGTCCGCCGCGCCGCGCCGATGATCTAGCGCCAGAACTCCTTTGGCATTTCCACTGCATAAGCCTGCGGGATACCGCTGAAAGTCGCCGTGAACAGGTCCCAATGCTGGTCCGGCGTCAGGTGCGGGTTCGGCTCCGCGGCCACGTAATCGTTGTGCGCCATGTTGCAGAGCTTGACCGGTTTCAACTGACCGTTGTCCGGCACGAGGGCGTACATCGCCTGCTTTTCCGGATGCCCCTTCACCGTGCCGCCGTCGCACACGAAGTATTTTCCATCCGGCGATTGCGTGTAATGGATCGAGCCGAACGGCGCCTTGATCGGATAACGGGTGACCGCCCCGGTGGTCAGGTTCGTGCCCTCCAGGTAATGTTTGGTCGGCGTGTTGCGGAAGTTGTGATCGTACCAGATGGCCGAGCCGTCGCTGGACCAGAACTCGTGCCCGGCGATCTCGTTGACCTCCGTGCGCTTGAGCACCAGCTTCGGCACCGGATTGCTGATGCGGAGCGTCCAGATGCGGTCCACCTTTTGCCACGGTCCCTCGTGGCAAAACATCAGGAGATCGGGATCGACCGGGGAGAATTGCACATGCCCCAGCCATGTGTTGATGCGGAACAGCTCGGAAAACTTGCCGGTCTTGATGTCCGCGTCGATGAGGAGATTGGTGTCATGGCGGTTGAACACGATATCCATGTTATTGCCGTGATTCGGGGCACCCTGGAGAGGCGCCTCTTTCTCTTTATCCGCCGCCAGCGTGCCGGTGCCGACGACCAGCGTCTCGTCCGCGTTCACCGTCAAGCCACCGGAGCAGAGGATTGCCGCCGGCATGTCCGCGACCTTGCGGGTCTGAAGCGTGAAGATGTTGGTCACGTAGATGGCCCGGTCATCGTCGGCGGTGTAGTAGAGATTGCCGGACTTTGGCACCATGACCTGGTTCCGGTTCACCTTGTCCGTCAGTTTCACGAGGTCGCCGGTTTTGAAGTCATACCGGTACATGTACCCGGCGGTGTGCCCGGCGGCATTGTCGAGGTACCGGACCAGGGCATAGCGGCTGTCCGGGGTGATGCAATCCTGGGTAAAGTAAATGACGCCCGCCGGGGTCGAGAGATCCTTCGAGAGCCGAAGGATGTGGGCGCCTGTATCGGGATCCTGAAAATCGGCTGGGAACGGGCTCGCAGCGGGCGACTGGGCATTGAGCGAGGGGAGGAGAAACATGCCAGTGGCGATGCAAAGGGCGGAACGGAGGAGGGGATTCATGGGGGGGATGACTCTACCTCTCAGTGAACCCCGGTCAAAACGGAATGATGCCGATATTAGTTTGGCAGCGGAGTTTACCCATTCCAATTGCGCCGCAAGCGTACCCTTCCGGGCATGTGAGCGGCGTGCAGCGTTGAGGCCTGCGGCAAGACAACCCCGCGACGTCGCACCGGGTTGGATGCGGGCGGGAGGTCCGAGCCACGGCAGCGGCCAATAGGTTTTAACAGGTTTTAAAAATTCAGGATATCGGGGTGGAAACACCTCCGGGACACGCTGCGGCACGGCGGATACCGGGGGATTTACCGGCGAGCTGCACGCCGGCGGCTTTGCGAAGGGACCCAAAAAATTTTTCACCTTAATTTGGCTTAATTTACCTTAATTACCTGAGGAACCGCCAAGGTGATATGGGTGCAATGTACCCATTTTACCCATGGCAGGCCCTCGGGCGCATGTGTGATTTGGACCTGGCGAGGAGGAGTGAAGTGCGGACACGTTTTGAAGCTGTTGCCGGTGCATATTTCCAGCCTTGCAGAAGACTACTTGCTTCTCCTAATGATTTTTTTCATTGCCCTGAAAATTGGGCGCCCAGACAATCCTCAACGGATACTTTGCCTTTCCGCGCTTTTTCACCTAGAACGCCCTATGTGAGTGACACGGAAGCGGATACGTGCCGGAAGTTTGTTGTCCCCCGATTACAAGGCGCGTCCTGGGAGAACGAACCGCACTCGATTGCCGAGCAGCGTACCATTACGGACGGACGGATTATCCCCGTCGGCAAAGGTTTCGTTCGCAAGCCGCCCAAGCGGGTCGATTACATGGCCACATTCCTCCTGCAGACCTTGGATGCGCGGAAGCAAAAATGAAAATGGCGGCCCAATCCCAAGACATTTTACGCCTCACTTTGCATCGCGAATTCTTCGCGCAGATTGCGGCTGGAACGAAACGGGTCGAGTACCGCGAGCAAAAGCCATATTGGAAAGCGCGGCTCGAAAACGGGACCTATGGCACCATCCTCTTCCGAAACGGCTACGCAGCGAACGCTCCTGAAATGCTGGTGGAATTTCGCGGGTTGCGGCGGTACGGACAGGGCCGGGACGCCTACTATGCCATTCTCCTTGGGCGGGTGTTGAGAGTCAAACGATGGAAGGCGTGATTTGTAGCGAGGTGACGGAAAGGATATCCATTCTTGCGGGAGGCGGGATTTGGACGTCTTGGAAATCGAGATGGTGTGTCGTTGTTGGTATGGCGTTCCGGGGGTGTCGCCCACACGCTCGACCCAATATTCTCTCTGACCCTTTAAGGGTCTTTGAGTTAGGCAAGGTGCACCTGAGGCGCACCCGTCCATTGGCGGGCTCCGCCCTTGCGTTGGATCTAAAAATTGGGGATAGCGAAGACGCTTGACGGAGGTACCTCAGGCATGGTTTCGGCGGGCTTGGAGCAGTTTCGCTTTCATTTGACGTATTGCTGGCGGCCCTTCAGGCCGCAGGGTTTTGTTTGTCGCGACACAGGCCTGAAGGCCTGTGCTTTGTGCGGGCGGGCCTTCAGCCCGTTGGATGCGACAAATTAAACAGAAACAGCTCCGCCCTTGCGTTGGGTGGAGACCGGGGGGGTGGATGATCCGGGCGGAAACGCTACGGTGAAAGGGTGACGCTGCCTCCGGCGTTGGGGCCGAGGAAGAATCCGGCGCCGATGGTTTGAGCCTGGAAGAGGACGCCGCCGAAATAGGTGAGTTCGTGGGGGTTGCCCGAGTAATCGAATGATCCGCGGAAGGTTCCGTTTGCGGGATTGATGCTTACGGTAACACCGTCGGCGGGATGGCTTATGGTCAGTTCATTTGCTGCGGTAAGCTGGGTGGTGCCGGAGAGAATTAATCCGGTGGTGTCGCTTAGGGCCAGGGTGCCGGTGGTGAAGCCGGGGAGGACGCTGCTATTTCTTGCGGGCGGGGTATAGGTTGAGCCGATGACATTGAGGTTGGTGTCGATGGGCGCGGGGTAGGGGCCGGTGTTTTGCTGGGGTTTCACCCATTGGAGGGTGCCGTGGAGATTGCTGATGCCGGTCAGCGTCTCAAAGGTGAGGGTGCCGAAGAGGAAGCCGCTCGATCCTTGATTGGTGACGGAGGGGTAGCTCAAGGCCCGGGCGATGACAAACTGACTTCTCGCGGCGGTGCCGCTGACGATGTATCCGGAGGCGGTGAAACCCTCGCCATCGGGGAGTCTGCCGGAGGCGATCGCACCGCCTTTATTGGTAACCATCATGGTGGCGCAGCCGGCGCCCTGGGGAATGGTGGCGCCGGCGCCGGTTGCGCTGAGCAGGATGGTGTATTTGCCGGCCAGGGTGACGTTGACGGTCACGAAGATATCGTTTGCGCCTCTGGTGGAGAAATCGGAGGGGTCGTCGGAGTTCGAGGTGTTATCGATGGTGGCAACGTTGCCGACGGGGGTGAAGTCGATGTCTGAGCCGGTGCTGCCGTAAACCCAGCCATCAAAGGAGCCGTTTGAGAGGAAGCGCGAGCCGGTTCCATCATTGGAAAAGGTCCATGCGCCGGCGTTGGGATAAGTGCCGTAGCTGTAAGTGCTGGGTGGGGTGAAGATGGCTCCGTCGCCGGCGCCGCCGGCGACATAGTAACTCCAGCCGAGGGTGGAAGTGCCGGCCGGGGTGGAGTCGTCGGTATCGACCTTGATCGAATGGAGGGTGAAGGAGAGGTCGAGGTAGGTCCCGGGGTCGTAACTGGCGTAGGTGGCTCCCGTGGTGGAACTCCCGGAGACGAAGTAGGGCAGGCCTCCGAAGATGGGGTCGTTCTGAACCGTGCCGGCGGTAACCGGATTCCCAAAGACTGCGTCCAAAAGGTCCTGGCCGGTGATGAGATAACCGGTGGGATAATTGACCTGAAACTTATAAGTCAACGTGGAGCCGCTGGATCCGAAGGGACCCTGGATGAGGAGATACGAGGTATCTGCGTAAAGGAAGGCGGGGAATGCGGAGGTAATGAGCCACACCGCGATGAGGATGCCGATTTTTCGATTCATTTTTTACCAGTCTTCATTTTGTTGAGAACATCGGTAAACGGGGATTTCCCAATGCCAGCGTTGAAAATCATCACCAACTAAACCGCGTTGGTCAGAATCCGCTCGAGATTCTTCGCCGAGTCGAAGTATTCCACGGCAGTCTGCCTTGCTCGCGCGGAGAGAATGTCCCAGTCCTTCAGAACCCTGCGGACGGCTTCCACGGCTTCGTCGAGGGAGGAGACGATGAGGACGCCGCAATCGTCGGGAAGATAACGGGTCGCGGCGGTGTCCTCCGTGATCACGGGCCTGCCGGAGGCGAGATAGGCGGCGGCGCGATCGCTGAACCAGCCGGTGCGCCAGATGGCATCGGCTTGCTTTACGGCGGTGAACTCGGCGAGCGAGCCTGCGATGTAGTTGCGGTATTCCACCGGGCCGCAGGCCACCTTGTGCGGGTCGGCGAGAATCCAGCCGAAGTTGCGCAGGCGCTCCTCTTCCGTATCGCCGGGATAGAGATTTACCGCGAGCTCCATCGTCGCCTCGGGCACCCGGGAGGGGAGCTGGATGTACTGCTCGAATGCCGCTTTTTTGGAGAGATCGCGGTACTCGCCGTTGATCTGCATGTTCCCTTCCCAGTACCACTGGGCAACGGTCGTGAAACGGGGAAGCGCGGGGCGAGGCATGGGCTGGAAGAGCCCGGTATCCACCATGGGATAGAACATCCTTCGCGGCATCACGGCCTTCTCGGCGGTGCAGTCCGGCGCATCGAGGTTCAGGCCGATCGTCCAGAACTCATCATGGAAGGATTGCCCCATTTCCAGGCGGGCCATCCAGTAGGAAATCTCGCCCGGGTCGATATCGCAAAAGACCTTCCGCTCGAAGCGCCGGAGGAGCGGGACGTGGACTGAGTAGCTGAGGTTCAACAGGACGTTGGGACGCTTGAGCCGTTCCTCGATGTCGGCCTTGGTGAGGCCGTGGGCGGTCATTTGATCGAGATCCTGGTCTTCGCCGGGAGTGTCCTTGTAGAGGAGGCAGTAACGCCCCTCCAGGCCGTGCGCGGCCAGCCGCTCCTGAAAGACGCGAATATGCTTCGCGTCGCTTTCCTTGTCGGCGGTGGCAGGGAAAATCTCCAGCCAGATGGAGTCGACGCCGAGGCGGCGGAGGCCGCTCATCCATTGCAAAGGGACGGAGAAATTGCCGCCGCCCAAAAGATACTTGGCCGTAAAACCGCATCCGACGAAAACGGTGGTGTCCTTGAGCTTTGCGGCGAGGTTCATAAATAAAGTTGGGGAATGGAGAGTATTCTGGGCCGCGCGACGGTGCGCAAACTGTTTTCTGCCTGCGAAGCGCGGAATGGGGGCGGTGATGGCCGGCGGCGCGAGGGAGCCGGGGACTCTCAAGGAGTGCCTGGACCTGCGGGCAGAGGACGTCTGCGGCTGCGGAGGAGGCGCGCGGCAGTTTCTCCAACGAAGCGGCTACGGAGCGGCGGGAGCCTGGGCGGCGCGGCGGGCGTTGGCTTGGAGATTGGCCAATACAGTCTGGACGGCTGGAGGCAGGGTCAAGGGGGTGGCGGGGGCCTGGTACCACTGGTAATAGGTAGCGACGTCATCAACCTGGAGCCTGACGGGCAGGCGGGATTTGACATCGATGTACGCGGTCCTACCCGTCACGGGGACGGGTGGGGCGGCGGCGCCGGCGGCGGGGCTTGCCGTGTCGGCAGGGCCATCGTGGAAAACGATGCAGGGGATTCCGGAACAGATTTGGATCCCCGTGTACTTCTGGAAGGTGAGCCATTCAAAACCGGGGAAATCGGATTTGGAGTAATCGGTAAAATTGGTATCGGCGTGACCCTCGGGCTCGATGGTGGCGCCTGGCATGGTTATGACCGGGTCTTTCTGGCCGGGATAGACCGTCACCTCGGTACCGCCGGCGAACCATTTGTCCAGTAGTCTCTGCCCGCTGCCGTCCACCAGGACCTCGGAACGAATGGCGCCGGATTTCCTGACGAGCATGCGTTGATCGTATTTCGCGCGCGGATCGGGAGCCGGCGCGGGGTCGGTGGAGGGCGAGCCGGATTTGATGGAAACGAGCCACTGGCCAGGGTCTGGAGCGCGGCTGATGAGCGGACCCGGCGGCAAAGGGGGTGGAGGCTGGGACTGGCCTGAGGCGGCCATGGCCAGGAAGGAACAGAAGAGGAATAGGGCAGCAAACTGGCGTATCATTGATTTAATCTTTCACGACCTCCACTTGTTTATCCACGACTTGTCCGGTGTAGCGGTCGATTGCGACGTGGACCCAGTAACGCTGCTCGCCATCGACGACGAAATTCGCGGGATTGGTGGCGCCCTGTGGATAGCGACCGGTCTGGGCGACGACGTCGATGAGGAGGTTCCAGACGCGGGTATTGGCGACGGCGGCGAGCGGGCGAAGGAAGGCCTCGCGGAACCGGTCAATGTTCTGCATCGACATGGTTTCCGCGGAGCCGGCGCCGTAAGCGGCGGAAAAAAGATTGGTCAGATCGGCGCTGGGGCCATTGTACGTGGTACCTTGCACCCAGCGGCCGACGAGTTCGCTGACGTTCTGGAGGGGGCCCTGGCCGGCTACCGTATTGGCAGGGGAGGTGCGGGCGAGAAAGTTTGGAGAGGTGGCGCCGCCGGATGCAGCAGTGAGAATGGAATTGGCCTCCGGGCCGGTGAAGGGATGGACGACTTTCGCATCGGAGGTCGAGCCGGTGCCGGAGGTGACGGCCTCGTCGACATAAGCGCCGGTGAGGAGGGCCTGGAGGACAGGCTCCTGGCGGGTATTGAGATTGACGACGCCGGCCACTGTCTCGTGGGGATTAATGGGAGTCTCGTATGCGCTGAATACGTCGAGGAGGGCTGCGTCGCCGCTCTGCGGGGTGAAGAAATCGATATTCTTCCAGGGAGTCCCGGAGAAGACGTATCCGAGCTCGCCGACACTGCGGAAAGGGCGGTGGAGGAAGTAAGGGCGGCTTTGCTCCTGGGTGGGCTGGTTGGTCGCCGGGGAGCCGCTGTTATAAGCAGTCGCCAGGGGCAAGCCGATGGTGGTGGCGGCGGGTGCGCTGGGAGAGACGGCCACGTAATTGCCCATGGCGCCGCGGGTGACGCCATCCGGGTCTTTATAATAGGTTGGACCGAGGCCGGTGGTGCCGTTATTGAGGGCATTGTCGCCATTGAACCGGATGGAATTATCGGCAGCCTGCGAGGAGTTCTGAGAGAGCAAGCCGTCCCGGTAGAAGGCGGCGCCAACCGTCCACATGGGGGAATTGAGATATGAAAACTCAACAATGATTGCCGCGCCGGAACCTGTGGGCCGGTCATCGGAGATGGCGTAACCGGCATTGGTATCGGGGCGATCGGTAAGGGTAACATCATCGTCACTGAACTGGGCGTCGGGCCACTCCTGGGTTTCACTGTCACCGCCCGGGGTCATGATTTTGTTTCCGCTGCCCGGGGCCATGTTTTTGCCATTGATTCCGGCAAACCGGCTGGTGCGCGGATCGGTGTAGCTCCTCCAGTCGTCACCACCGGACTTATCAGCCGCGTTGGTAAGGCCGCCGGACTGGACGCCCGGACCGGTGCCGAAAGCGGTATCGAGGTAGGCGGTGTTGAAGACGTTGTATTTCTCGTCGTAGGTCTCCCAACTGCCTGACGGATCGTTGGGATTGGGGTCCTTGTATTGCATCCGGTATGTCACAAAGGGCCCCGCTCCGTTGGAAACATTGAGGATGATATGATCGGACATGGTAATGTAGGTACCAGAAGATGCCGTGGCGGCATACACGATGGGATACAAGGCGACGCAGATACCGATATACCCCGTGTTCGCCGGAATAGGGGGTGTCGGCAAATCGAGGGGATTGGGGGAATCGCTGAGGAAGCTGTTGTTGCTCTGCCACACTTTGTTGCCCGCGTGGTTAAAGATCGAGTTATACTGCGGAATGGTGACCGACGGAGGCGCCATTTGAAGGTTGCAGCCAGACGGAACATTCGGCCTCGCGAGAACTGTCGGTTCCCGGAAATAGGTGGAATTGGGTACAGCGAAGGTGAGTTGGGCATCGCCCGGGTACAACGGTTGCTGGAGGGGTGGAGTCAGGGCGAGTCCAGGCGTAATCAGGCTTCCCGCGCCATCGGCGGAGGTGGTGTACAAATTCCGACAGATCGCCACGACATTCTGATTGTTGGAGGTCTCATTAACCGGTTCTCCGGCAGCGGCATTATTGGCAGTGTTTGCGTTAAAGCAGGTGTATCCGGTGGTGCCGTTGGAAACGATGTTATCGGGCGAAACACTATCGGCAATCAGCCGAAAGTCCCCGTCGCCGAGGCCGGCGGTGGGTACCGGGGTGATGGTGGAGGGGACGCCTGGACCGGCGGGGGCGGGGTATCCGAGCGGGGAATTGGCGTTATAGGGATTCCAGATGGTGGGCATGTCCATGATCAACCCTACGCCGGTATCCTTAAGAACGATGGGTCCCGTTTCCAATTGGTAATCGGTTAGATAAGTGGGAGTGGGCAAATATTGGTTGGCGCCGCAATCTTCGCCGCGCAATTTGAGAGTCGCGGAGTTGAGACGATATAAATAGGGGAGATTTTCGACGCCGCGAAACTCATGTGCCGACCCGCCGTCGTTAAAGACGATGCGTGTCGAGTAACCATCGACCTTGGCTTGATCGATGATGTTGGCGCCGAGCTGAATGATGGCATAATCGAGCGAGGTGTCGCGCTGGGCCTGATACCAGTAGGGATGATACTCGTAGGCGGGGATACCGGCGATGGTGCTGGTGTACTTCTGGCTCTCGAGGCTGGCTATCGAGCTTATGTTCATGGAAGACATGGCCTTCGAGCCGGCGACGACGGAAGCCTTGAGCAGCTCGAAGAAGTCGGGCTCGCGCGCGCCGTATTTGCCAACGTCCACGATCCGGCTGATCGCGCCGGCGGTGTTGGAGACTGAGGGGGACGTGGCGCCCTGGCCAGTGGAACTGGTCGAGCCTTGTTCATTGTGCCCCTGGTAGAACCACTTGAGCTCGCCATCGTGGAAGCCGCTCACCGCGCCGGGGACAGGGACCTGATCCTGCTGCCAGACGAGGCCAAAGTAGTTTTGGATATTGGTGGGGGTGCCTTGCTGGAGATAGGAGAGGGGAACGCCGTATAAGTTGACGAGCGCCCATAAGTCGTAGTTCGGGTCGTTGGGGGCCGGTTTTGCCAGGCCAACGGGGTTATAGGTGCCCAAAGGAACCAGTCTGCTGGCACTGGGGCCGAGATAGGTGAGCCACGCGATTTTCGAGAGGGCAAAGCGCTTTTTGACGAGGGGCTCGCCAACGATTGCCTGGGTGCCGTCGTAGCGGGTAAAGCCGGTGCCAGAGACGCGGACGGAGAGAAAGGAGGGATTGATGGGATTGGAAACTTGAGGGCTGGCGGCGTCCTGGCCGACCGCGTTGTTGCCCCCGTTGGAACCTGAGGCTTGAATGAGTGGCCTGCCGGCGTATGGGGCGTAGGTAGGCTGGTTGACGCCGCGGGTGAAGGTGGCCATGTAGTTGAGCGCATTCAACTGCGGCCCGGTCCATCCCAGGCCATTCTTCATGAAGCCGATGAGCTCCTGCCGGCTGCCGAACATCCGGTCCGATTGGCCGACGTTCCCGAGCTGGCCGTTGTTATTGAGCGCCGTGCTGCTTACCGAAAGAAAGCCGGTCGGATTATTAAGGACGTGGTTAAAATAATTGGAGGAGAAGCCCGCGCTAAATGCCGGCGCCTGGAGTGACGTGCCCGACACCACGGCGGAGGCATAATTGCGCCATGCGACCAACTGGTTCACGGCATTGGGATTGTTCAAAAAACCGCCCGGCAATTGGGTCAGGTCCGCGTAGGCAACGGCCGGTTTGTATCCGATTTGACTGGTGCCGGATACAGGCGCGGATGGATCTGTGCCAATCGGGTATCCGGCGACATTGGCGTCGAGGAGGCCGCCCTCATGATAAACGGCATAGGCGTACCGGCCGATGACATAGCTGCTGTTGCTGATGGAGGGGTTGGCAAGGGTCGCGTTCCAACTGCCGGGCGACGAGCCGCTGCGCGTCACGAGCACCCAGTCCGGGGCCTGGAAGTAAGAGGTGCTGCTGATGGCCGGAGTGGAATCCGTGGCGGAGCCGGAAAGCGGGAGCAGGTAATGGGAATTCCAGCGCGTCAGCGAGACGGTGCGTCCATTGAGGGAAGGGGTGGTGGAGGATACGGCAATGACGCTGCTGCTGCCCGAGGTGGGGATGGTGGCGCTGCCGGTGCTGGTGCCCGTGAAGAAGAGCTGGCCGGATGCGCTGCGGATGAGGAAATTCGGCGCCCAGGTGACGTTGGAATTACCGCCGGTAATGTTGGTGCCGGACAATTGCGGCAACATATACTTCGGAGCGGATGGCGTGTAATAGGTCGTGGTGACCTGATTGGTGCCGGAACCGACGGTGAAGATGCTCGCGGAGGAGGTGAGGAGGATCTCCTGTTGAAGATCGGCGATGATGCTCTCCGAGGCACCCTGGGCGAGGAGATCCGCCTTTACCTGATTGGCGCTGGCGTCAGAAATCTGGCGGGTAAACAGCGACTGTGAGAAGAATGCAAGGATGACGCCGGTGATGATGACGACGAAGGCCAGGACCAGGACCAATGCGACCCCGGCATTGCGGGGACGGCGGCCGGGCAGGTATTGCGGGGATACCATCGACTTCATGGGGATTAGTTACTACGCGCGGAGTTTGTACTGCTTCTGGGGAGCACCCTTAACACCGGCCTGGGATTGTGCGGCAAACCGGGGGGATGATGGCCATTGAGCACCGGGCGCGCTGGCTCTCTTGTTATCACCATGAGCCAAAGGGTGCTTTTCCGTTGATGGCCTTTCCGCGCCAATGTTGGACCGTATTGCGCAACCGCCCACGGGTCACGGTACAGCCGAGCCACGACAGCCAGCGGCTGGAGCCGCCGGCAAACCGGGAAATGGAAGCGCGTGGTTCACCCTCGTAGATCATCCAGCATATGCTAAAGGTAGAGAGTACGAGCGTCGTCTGGAGTTCTCCCGATGACGATTGGCACGCGCTTAGCTGCTGCCGGGGCTGATTCGCAGGGCTTTCAAGACCGCACCGCCCTTTCCCACTTTCCCTTCAGCCGGAAACAGTGAATCTTCCCTCTCCGATGGAATCACCGACGCCGACCACCAACCGCCGCCCGACCCTGGCGCAGCGGATCAAGCAATTCTTCGCGCCCATCCTCGTGGCGCTCGCTGCGCTGGGGAGCAAGATCGGGCTGCTGCTGAAGGTGGGATTGCCGCTTTTGAAGATGGGCGGGTCGATGCTTTTCATGATCTGGGTTTATGCCCGGTTTTATGGGTGGCAGTTCGCGGTCGGCTTTGTGGTGCTGATTTTCATCCATGAGATGGGGCATCTCATTGCGGCGCGCTTCATGGGCCTGCCGGTGAGCCTGCCGCTTTTTATTCCCTTTATGGGCGCCTCGATCCTGATGCGGGCGATGCCGCGCAATGCATGGATGGAGGCGGTGGTGGGCATCGGCGGACCGCTGCTTGGCAGCCTGGGGGCGGTGGCAGTAGTCTCGCTCTACTATTATACGGGCAACCAGATATTCCTCGTGCTGGGGTACTTCGGGTTCCTGATCAATCTCTTCAACCTGATCCCGATCATCCCGCTGGATGGGGGCCGGATCGTGTCGGCCATCTCGCCCTGGCTCTGGCTCATCGGCATTGCCATTCTGATCCCGTACCTGATTTACCGGGCGATGAGCGGGAATTTGATCGCCATCGGGTTTGCGGTGTTCGTCTGCTTCATGATCTATCGGAACAGCTACCGGATCGTGGCGCTCTTCAAGGGGCAGCGGGATCCGGCGCACGACCGGTACTTTGAGTGCACGCCGGTGCAACGGTGGACGATGGGGTTGCTTTATTTCGGCCTGGCGATCGCGCTCTGGTTCGGTATGGGGTTTATCAAAAACCTCATGCCGCCGGGGTCTTTGTAGCCGAATTCGGCATATTGGCGCGCCTATTTTGGCGTTACGGGTTTTCCCTACCGCTTTCTACGGGGCGGCTCTCGATACTCATGGCATAAGCCGTGCTCTCATTCTCCCCGAACTCGGCTCACATCATCAATCACTCCTTGCCCATCCTATGAACTTTCTCGTTGTCGACGATAACCGCCTCCTTAACAGGTTCCTGGTGACCTACTTGCGCAGCAAGGGCCACGCCTGCTCCTCCCTGACTGATGGGTCGAAGGTGGAATCCTGGCTGAACCTCAATGCCTGCGATGCTGTCATTCTTGATATAGGGATGCCGAAGATCGATGGGCTTTCGCTGATTTCCATCATCCGCGCGCACCACACCGATCTGCCGATCATTATCTTCACCGGCCTTGGCTACGACGAGGAGATGATGCAGGCCGCCCGCTATGCCGGCGCGAATGGTTACGTGAGCAAGGGCCTTGGACCCAGTGAGATCTACTCGGCTGTCATGCGGGTGCTCAACACCCCGGTCAACCCTCCCGCCCAGGCTGCTTCGTAGGCTGCGGCGGCAATCAGGACGCGTCTTGCAACTCCGCGATTCGCGCCTTCAGAAGGGCGACGGGCCATTGGCCGCTGGCATTGGGAGTGCCGAGGTAGCCGTAGTTCAGGCAGGAGCCTGCCTGGGCGAGCACGAGCCGGGAAATCTTCCCAAAGATGCCCATCCCCATCACCGAGAGGGGGAGGGGGGCTTTCTCATTGGCGAGAAAATCGATCAACTTCGCGAGGTCCGCGGCGGTTCGTGTGGTGGTGGCGATTTTACAAATATCGGCGCCAGTCTCCGCCGCTCGCAAGGCCAGCTCGCGCAGTTTCACCGGGTCCGGGGTCCGGTGGAAGTCATGGAAAGAGAGGATCACGCCGAGGCCGGCTCTCTTCGCTTCACGGATGACATCCTTCATGGCGGCGGCCTGGCGCAGCTCGATATCGACCATGCCGGCGATGTCCATGAAGTCGCCGTATATTGCCCGGCGCTGGCGCAGGGTCATGCCGACGCCCTTGCCGCCCTCCGAGGCATGCCGCACGGTGAGGATCAGCGGGATGGCCAGCTTTTGCGCCTTGAGCCGCAGCGGCGTCAAGATGGGGAAAAAATGATCGACGCGCAATTCCAGCCAGTCACATTCTCCCATCCCCAGCCTGAGAGCCGCGGCCAGCGACCCGCTCGAATGGATGGTACCCACGACTGCAGGATGTGTTATATTAAGCCCTTTTGGCATGAGACTGGCCTTTGAAATTCTTTGTGAGATGGATTGTTTGGGTGTTTAAACCAGCCGCCTTTACGCAGTCCTACGCTCCATGATCGGACGCAAACAAGAGCTTAATCTTCAGTTCCAGCAGATTTTGGATGGCGGCATCCTCATTCTCTGCTTCTGGCTTGCGCACATTATCCGCACGTCCATTTCGCTATGGTTTCCTGAGGTTTACGACATCCCGAATTTCAACGACTTCCGCTGGGTACTCTGGTTCCTGATGCCGTTCGGACCCATTGTGCTGGAGATGCAGGGGTTTTACAACCATGTCCTGCAAAAAAAGGTGATCAAGTCCACCGTCCAGCTTGGCCGGGCGGCGGTTTTGCTGGGCCTTGCGATTGCGATATCGGGGTTCTTCTTCCGGTTGACGATCCCCAGCCGCGCGGTGCTGCTCATCTTCGCGCCGCTTTCGCTGATCGCCCTGCTGGTGAGGGAGCGGTTCACCGTCGCCCAGATCCGGCGGAGGGCATCGAGCGGCCAGTTCCGGGAGAGCGTCCTGCTGGCGGGGACGCCCGGAGACTTGAACCAGCTTGAGAAAAGCCTCACGACCGAGCAGATGTTCGATATCGAGATCGTGGCGCGGGTGGATATCGAGGTCGAGCCGATCTCGGCGCTGGTGGAGTCGCTCCATGTCCATTCCGTGTCGCGGGTCATCTTTGCCGGCGGCCACAGCCATTTGAATCGCCTGCAGGAGGCCATTGCCGCGTGCGAGATCGAGGGAGTGGAAGTCTGGCTGCTGGCGGACTTCATCAAGACCTCCATCGCGCGGCCGGATTTTGATTCCATCGGGGACCGGCCGATGCTGGTGTTTCGCACCACGCCGGATGTGTCGTGGGCGCTCTGGATCAAGGCGGTGATCGACAGGGCGGGGGCTGCGCTCATTCTCATCCCGGCGTCGTTCATGATGCTGGTCGCGGCCATAGTGATCAAGCTGACCTCGCCCGGGCCGGTCATCTTCAGGCAGGTGCGCGCGGGGAAGCATGGGAAGCCGTTCACCATGTATAAATTCCGGACGATGGTGACCGATGCCGAGATGCTGCAGAGCGAGCTGATGGTCTTCAACCAGATGTCCGGCCCGGTCTTCAAGATCGACCGCGATCCGCGCATCACGCCGGTGGGCCGATTCCTGAGGAAATGGAGCATCGACGAGCTGCCGCAGCTCTTCAATGTGCTGCGGGGCCACATGAGCCTTGTCGGGCCGCGGCCGCTGCCGATTTACGAGGTCGAGAAATTTGAGAACACTGCCCAGCGGCGGAGGTTGAGCGTGAAGCCGGGGTTGACGTGCCTGTGGCAGGTGAGCGGGCGCAACCAGGTGACCGATTTTCACGAGTGGGTGCGGCTGGACCTCAAGTATATCGATAACTGGTCGATCTGGCTGGATATCAAGATCCTGATCATGACGGTGCCGGCGGTGTTGCTGGGGCTGGGGGCGAAGTAGCGGCAAGGCGGAGTGTGGAACGCGGATTGCTCAGTGCGGAATGCGGAAAATCTCGCAAAGCAACCCGATACCCACTAATCACCCACTCTCATGTCCTCGAAACGCACAGCGGTAGTCACCGGCGGCGCCGGATTCCTCGGTTCGCACCTCACCGATCGCCTCCTGAAGGAAGGTTTTCGGGTCATCGGCATTGATAATTTCCTGACCGGATCGGCGGCCAATATTGAGCACCTTGCGGGCAACGATGACTACAAGTTCATCAAGCACGACGTCTCCAATTACATCTTCCTGCCGGACGACGTGCATTACGTCTTCCACTTTGCCTCGCCCGCGAGCCCGGTCGATTACCTGGAGCATCCGATTCCGACGCTCAAAGTCGGCTCCCATGGGACGCACAATACCCTGGGCCTTGCCAAGGCGAAGAAGGCGACCTTTCTGCTCGCCTCCACCTCCGAGTGCTATGGCGACCCGCTCATCCATCCGCAGCCGGAGAGCTACTGGGGCAATGTGAACCCCATCGGGCCGCGGGGCGTGTATGACGAGGCGAAGCGTTTCGCCGAGGCGATGACGATGGCCTACCACCGCTATCACAAGGTCGATACCAAGATCGTCCGCATTTTCAATACCTACGGCCCGCGGATGCGGCTGCGGGATGGGCGGGTGGTGCCGGCATTCATCGGCCAGGCGCTGACGGATACCCCGCTCACCATCTTCGGCGATGGCTCGCAGACGCGCTCCTTCTGTTATTGCAGCGATCTCATCGACGGGATCTTCCGGCTCGCGATGAGCGATTTTCACGAGCCGGTCAATATCGGCAACCCGACCGAGATGACCATCAAGCAATTCGCCGAGGAGATCATCCGCATCACCGGTACGTCCGCTTCCATCGAGTTCCGCCCGCTGCCTGTGGACGATCCCAAGGTGCGCCAGCCCGATATCACACGGGCACGGAAAATTCTCAACTGGGAGCCGAAAGTCCCATTTGAGGAAGGGATCAAGCACGCGATCGATTACTTTCGCGGGAAGCTGCAAGCCGGATAAACGCTTGATTTACGCCGGATAAGGCGCGGTTATAGGCCTGTTCGTTCGATTCTCCCCTGTTTCAGATATTTTTTCGTTGCAGCCCGGATTTTCAGGCTTCAAGTTGGGCACCCGCAATCCCCAGTATCTTCCCCTATGAGAACATGCTCTGCCGCTCTCGCAAGCCTTCTGCTCCTCGTGGCCACCTCGTTTGGCCAACGGGCAGATTACGACGTCAAGAAGATCCAGCCTGCCGTCATTCTATCACCGTCGATCTCCTTCAACTTTGGCCCCCAGCATCCGCAGGGCAAAGCAGAGCAATGGCTTGAGGTTGAGGTCAATTTCGAGTCCCGGGTCGACTGGACCGATGAGCTGACGGTCAAGTATTACATCCTGCTTGCCGACCAATGCCTCGTCGGCGAGGTCACCCACATCGATATCCCGGCGGGCCGCGATCTTTACTCCGTCATGTATGTGCCGCCGCGGACCATCGCCCGGATCCTGAATGGGCGTCCGCTGACCGGCCTGGACATCCAGGACGTCGGCGTGCAGCTCGTGAGCAAGGGCCAGGTCGTGGCCACCAAGAGTTTCAAAACCCAGGGGGATACCCAATGGTGGCAGAATCTCCAGCAGGTGACTGGCAAGGTCCTGAACAAGGACCAGACCCCTTTTGCTCCCCTGATCTGGGATCGGTACGAGCAGATCAAGGCCCCCGCGCCGACCCAATAGGCAATCCCTCCTCACTTATTTATCCCCTCCCAGTAACCTTGGATTCCCGTAATTTTATCCCCGTGCACGTCTTACACGCTGCCCTGACCGCCTGTGGCTAAGCCCTCGCGCATTCTTAGTCTCAATCTCGGCATGCAGACTGTCAGTCTGGCCGATTTCCGCACCACCCAGGAGGGCGGGCTCGTGCTCCATGCATACACCACGCGCCAGCTCCTCGCGGACCCCGCCGCCGAGGCGACGCGTGTTGCCCAGATCAAGCTCGTCATTGGCGAGATGCTGGGCGAGCTGAAGATCAAAGGCGGCCGGGTCAATTACGCGATCGCCGCGCAGTCGGTCTTCACGCGCTTCGTCAAGCTGCCGACCGTCGACCCGGACAAGATCGACCAGATCGTCCACTTCGAGGCGCAGCAGAACGTGCCCTTCCCGATCGAGGAAGTGGTCTGGGATTATCAACTGGTGGCGAGCCGGGACGAGTCGAAGATTGAGGTCGTCCTCGTGGCCATCAAGGCCGATCTCCTCGATGAGCTCAATAGCGCGGTGCAGGATTCCGGGTTGCTCACCGGCATCGTCGATGTCGCCCCGATGGCGCTCTACAATGCGTTCCGCTACAATTATGCGGATGCGACGGGGTGCTCCCTGCTCCTGGATATCGGCGCCCGCACCACCAACCTGATTTTCGTCGAGCCGAACAAGGTATTCAGCCGCAGCATCCCGATCGGCGGCACCACCTTTAGCGCCAATATCACCCGGGAGTTCAGCGAGCCCTTCGGCGCCGCGGAGGAGCGGAAGCTCTCCGTCGGCTTCGTCTCCCTGGGAGGCGCCTATGCGGAGCCAAGCGATCCCGACATCGCCCGCGTCTCAAAGATCATTCGCAACTCCATGACCCGCCTGCACGCGGAGATCACGCGGTCGATTTCCTTTTACCGGTCGCAGCAGGGCGGCTCAGCGCCGCACCAGGTATACCTCTGCGGCGGGAGCGTCGGGCTGCCGTACATCCGCGAGTTCTTTGCGGAGAAGCTGCAGTTGCCGATTGAGTTCTTCAATCCTTTGCGGAATGTCACCGTCGCCGGCTCCGTGGATGTGGATGCCGCGGCCCGGTCGGCGCATACGCTCGGGGAGCTGGTCGGCCTCGCGATCCGATCCGCCAGCGAGGCGCCGATGGAGCTCAACCTCGAGCCCGCGAGCGTCACCAGGGCCAAGCTTCTCGCCCGCAAGCAGCCATTCATGATCCTGAGCGGTGTCTGCTTCCTGCTCGCGCTGCTTGTCTGCTGGCTCTACTTCATGCGCGCCGCGAGCATCGAGCAGCAGGTTATTGATGCCAAGCTCAAGGGGAACGTCGATGCTCTCAAGGCCGTGGCGGATCGCTATGACAGCACCACCAGCGACATCAACGCTGCCCGGGCTACTGCCGCGCCATTCGTCACCGCCGTCAGGGAGCGCGATTACTGGTGCCGCGTGATTAACGATATCAACACCCGCCTCCCTTCCACCTATATATGGGTCACTGACTTCAAGCCGACCAGCGGGGCCGGCGGCGGTGGTGGTGGACGCGGCGGCGGAGGATTTGGCGGTGGATTCGGTGGTGGTGGTTTTGGAGGCGGCGGACGGCGCGGCGGAGGTGGTGGGGGCTCGGGCAATGGCCTGATCCTGCATGGCCTTTATATCAACCAGGACGCCAATGCCCGGAATGAGACCCTGGTGGACGATTTCGCGGCGAACCTGCGGAAATCCCCCTACGTCGCCTCCGTCAAAGAGAATCTCCGCACCAGTTCCGACCCTTCCGCGTGGGATTTTGAATACGAACTCCAGGTCGACTTGAAGGAGGGCATCGCGCCATAATGAACTGGATCCGCGAAAACAAATTCCTGACCGGCTTCATCGCCGTCATGGTCATTGGCACCGGGGCGCTGGGGTATCTGCTCTACTCCGCGTGGGATAATTATAGTGACGTCACCGATACCTATAACGCGCAGGCCAGCGCACTGCATCAGCTCCAGATCCGCGTGCCGTATCCCGACGAGACGAACCTCGCCAAGTACAAGCAGGAGGAGAGCGATTACGTGGACGCGACGCACGACCTTGCGGCCAACCTGGCCGGGATGGTGCTCCCGGTCGAGGACATGTCGCCGTCCGGATTCCAGGACCGGCTCCGCGAGACCGTGGCCGGCGTGCTGGCGGATGCGGCAAAGGCCAACGTCAAGTTGCCCGACCATTTCTACATGGACTTTGACAAGTACCAGACATCCCCGCCCAGCACGGATGCGGCCGCCCCCCTCGGGCGCCAGCTTGCGGCGCTGAAGATCGCGGTGGAGATCGCAATCAATGAGCATGTCGATTCGATCGACAGCCTGCAGCGCACCCCGCTGGCCCAGGAGGGCGCAGGGGAAGCCGCCGGTGGTGGCGGGCGTGGGGGCGGAGGATTTGGCGGCGGATTCGGTGGCGGCGGCTTCGGCCGGCGCGGTGGGGGAGGAGGAGGCGGGGGAGGCGGAGGCGGCCTCGTGGAAAGATATCCGTTCGACCTCAAGTTCACGGCCAGCCAGCCGGTATTCCAGAAAGTCCTCAATGACTTCGCGGCATCGAGCCAGCAATTCTTCATCACCCGCACCCTGCTGGTGGAAAACACCAACCCGAAGCCGGTCGCCAAGGACACGGCTCCGCCGGCGCCTTCCACCACCGGCACGGATACTTCTTCCACTGGCGACACCAGCGGCCGGCTGACATTCATCGTCGGAACCGAGAAGCTGGCGGTTGCAATGCGGGTCGACATCGTCGCTTTTAACCCCCCGGCCAAATCCGCCCGTGGCGGAGCCGCCCCCCGCTGACGCCATGAACTGGATCAAACAAAACTACGATCAGTTCATCCTGGGGCTCGTCGCGCTGCTGCTCTGCGGCCTCTCGGCGTACCTGATCATCAATGCGCTGAACTTCCCGCAAATCTTTACCGGCATCCAGGCCGAGGTCTATCACAACAACAACGTTCCTCCAGTGGACGCGAGTGATATCCAGACTGCCGCAGGCACGCTTAAGAATCCCGCAACATGGAACCTGAACGATACGGAGGGTTCCCTTTTCATCTCCACCCCGTACATCGTCAGCGCGGATGGCACTATGCTCATCGATCCCCGCAAGAGCAAGACCATGCTCCGTCCCCCGGTGCCGAACAGTTGGCTGATCGATAACAACCTCGATATCCTCGACAATAACATCCTCAACGAGGACCCGGATGGCACCGGCTTCACCGTTCTGGACGATTGGAAAAATGTGAAGGGCGACGGATCGGATTCCATCAATCCGCAGGACAAGACCCAGCACCCGCCGTACTGGACCAAACTCCGCCTGCTCCAGTATATCAAGATGCCGTTCCAGATCCGCTTCGAGGCCTACGACGGCGATCCGAAGAAGCCGAACGACATCCAGTTCCAAATCAACACCCTCAACTTCAATCAGCCGACGCAGTTCTTGAAACTGGGCGATACGATTGCGGGACCCAAGCCGTTCAAGCTGATCAAGTTCGAGTACAAGACCATCATGGACCCGAACACCCAGAGCTCCACGGATGTATCCGAGTTGACCATCCAGAACACGTCGAATGGCGACACGGTCGTACTGGTGCTGAACCAGGTGGCCAATTCGCCCGATTCGTACGCCAGCTTCCGCTATCTCTGGAACAATACCGACTTCCAGGTGAAGAAGGGCCAGGATTTTGCGCTGCTGCCCGAGTCCACCGCAACGAACAACATCCGGTACAAATTAATTGACATCAGCGATACGCAAGCGCTAATCCAAACCCCTGCTGGCAAGCCAGTGACGGTGCCTCTCTTATCCCAGTGAGCCCGAAATCCTGTCTGATCACCCTGGAGTGAATCGTGCCGCATCCGCGCGCCGAGCCACCACCACAGCGCGGGATTGAACGACCGCTCCATTTTAATAACCTCCCCTCCCCTTCCAGAAACCGTTTTATTTCACCCTCCAAACCCCAGGAAAGAATGAGCATCAAAGCCCCTGTAATCTGCGCATGCGTGCTTGCCGCCGCCGCCACCACGATCCCACTCCGCATCGCCCATGCACAACAGGATTCCTCCATGTCGTCGGGCAATGCGCAGGATATTGCCGACCGCACCGTCGCTCGCAAGGAAGAGGATGTCCGCCGCGCCAAGGCCGCCATGGAATCCGGCGACATGGCGTTGAAGCAGCGCGACTACGAGACCGCGTTTGCCCAGTACAAGGCCGCCTGCGACCTGATCCCGGATAGCGATGTCACCCACCGGCTGCGCGGCGAGGCCCTCAACGGCCTGGGCGAAGCGGCATGTGACCTGGCCGAGCAGCGCATCTCCGAGGGCCGCTACGAGGATGCCCAGAATCTTTGCAAGGCGATCCTCGATCCCGCCTACGATCCCAATTATCACCGCGCCGTCGTCATCGAGGCGCACCTAGAGGATCCGGCCTACTACAACAAGACCATCACCCCTGCGTTCCGCGGCAAGATCGAGTCGGTGAAGAATCTCTTCGACGAAGCCAAGGGCTACGAGGACACGGCGCAGTGGGACAGGGCGTACAAGACCTACGACAAGATCCTCAACCTCGATCCTTACAACGTAGCCGCCCGCAAGGGGCAGGAGCGTGTCAATGCGCGCCGGGATGAGTTCTCCGAGGAGTCTTACAACGAGACCCGGTCCGAATTGCTGTGGGAGCTGGACAACGGCTGGGGCATGCCGGTCCATAAGTTCGGCGTCCGCCAGACCGAGAACTTCAGCCCGACCGAGACCGATGTGCGCCACACGGAGTACATCACCAACAAGCTCAACCGCATCATTATCCCGAAGATTGAGTTCCGTGACGCGACGGTGCGCGAGGCGGTCGATTTCCTGAAGGAGAAGAGCATCCAACTGGATACCGAAGAGCCCGATCCCACCAAGCGCGGCATCAATATTGTGCTCCAGCTCGATACGAGCGGAGATATGTCGGCGCCCCCGGCGGAGGCTCCTGCGGCCGCCATGCCTGCGGCGCCTTCGATCCCCGGCCTCGAACCCGCAGGAACTGCGCCTGCGGCGCTGCCCAGCGCGGCCCCGGTTGCGGCATCGAGCAGCGGCGAGGCTCATATCACCCTTTCCCTGAGCAATATTCCGCTCATTGAAGCTCTCAAATATATCTGCAACCTTGCCAACCTGAAGCTGAAGATCGACCCGTACGCCGTGGAGATCGTGCCGCCCTCCGTCAATACGGATGAGCTGATCACCAAGGAGTACAAGGTCCCGGCGGGCTTCATCTCCACCGCCCCGGATACGGGCGGATCCAATCCCCTGAGCGCCCCTGCAACCCGTGGCGGCGGCGGCGGTGGCGGCGGTACGACCGATTCAACCGGAGCGGGTGAGAACATCCCGACCCGCCAGAGCGCCATGGATTACCTGACTGCGAATGGCGTGGAATTTCCTCCCGGTGCGAATGCCGTGTACTTCCCGGCTACCAGCCGCCTGATCGTGCATAACACCGCTGCGAACATCGAGCTGGTCGACGCCATCGTCGAGAGCGTGACTCCGCCGGTGCCGATCCAGGTTTCCATCGAATCGAAGTTCGTCGAGATCCAGCAGCAGAATTCGAAGGAACTGAGCATGAATGTGCTCCTCGGCCAGTTTAACATCCCCGGGCAGAAGAGTGTGTTCGCCTCCGGCGGCACCACCGGCAACGGCACGCCCACGAGCTCCTCGGATTATCCGCTCCCGTATCCCAGCAGCGGCGCCCTGCAGGAGCAGCCGCTCACCAGTGGTCTCCGCAGCGGCAGCTTCGCCATCAGTGCGGATGCGATCGATGCGCTTCTCTTCCCGTCCGCCGCAGGCGGAGCGGTCGCCCCGGCCATCTTTGGCGTGGGCAGCGTGATGTCCGATCCCACCTTCCAGGTGGTGCTCCGGGCGCTCGACCAGAAGAAGGGTGTCGATCTGCTCGACGCACCGCGCGTCACCACCAAGAGCGGCCAGCGCGCCGTCATCGAGATCGTCCGTGAGTTCCGTTATCCGACCGAGTTCGATCCGCCCCAGATTCCGCAGAACTTCGGCGGCGGCACCAGCGGCCTCGGCGCATCGGCCTCCATCTCCGTCTTCCCGGTTACGCCGACCACCCCGACTGCGTTCGAGACCCGGAACACCGGTGTCACCCTCGAGGTCGAGCCGACCGTCGGCGCTGATAACTACACAATCGATCTCAACCTCGTCCCGCAGGTGGTCGAGTTTGAGGGCTTCATCAACTACGGCAGCCCGATCAGCACCATCAATCCTTCCTCGCTGGGCCTCGGCGCCATCACGGCCGCCGTCACCAATCAGCCGACCTCCATCGTGCTGACCAACAACGTGATCAACCAGCCAATCTTCTCCACCCGCAAGGTGACCACGAGTGTCACCGTCTGGGATGGCCAGACCGTTGTGCTTGGCGGCTTGATGGAAGACGATGTGCAGAAGGTGCAGGACAAGGTCCCGATCCTCGGCGATATCCCGCTCCTCGGCCGCGCGTTCCGCTCGAATGTCGATCAGCACCTCAAGACCAACCTTGTCATCTTCGTTACCGCCCACCTGATCAACCCGGCAGGCGATAACATCCTCGACCTGGACGAGAAGGACGAGACCGTCGAGCCGCTCCCGCTGCCGTCCGCCCCGGTGCAGCCGGCGCCCGAGGGTGAGCCCGAGGCGCCTCTCTTCCAGAAATAAGCGAGCTACCACAAGACGCCGGGTTGTTTTACTCCGCGTGCCAGTACTGGGAATCACGGGTGGCATTGCCACAGGCAAGACGCTCTTCACGGGATGTCTCGCCCGCCTTTGCCCAACGTTGCGCGTCTTCGACAGCGACGCCTGCGCGCGGCGCCTGACCACTTCCGATTCCGGCATCCTCAACTCCATACGCGAACAATTTGGCGCGGCCGTCTTCGATGCCGGCGGCGCCCTCGTGAGGCCCGCCCTGCGAGCCGTCGTTTTTGCAGACCCCGCCAAACGGAAGGCGCTCGAGGCAATCCTTCATCCCGCAATCCGCCGCGAGTGGCTTGGCCTCGCGCAGGCCGTACGGGAGCAGGGCGCGGCCCAATGGCTCGCCGTGGACATCCCGCTTTTGTTTGAAACTTCCGCCGAAACCCATTTCGATACCGTCATCGCAGTCGCCTGCTCACCCGCCATCCAGCGCCGCCGGCTCACGAATCAACGCCACCTCCCGCCCGCCCTTGCCGATAGTATGATCGCATCCCAACTCCCCCTCGCGGAAAAGGTCCGGCGCGCCGATTACGCGGTGTGGAATGACGGGCTCCCGGAGGCGCTCGAGGTCCAGGCCCGTTTTCTCTCCCTTCATCTCCTTTCCTGATATGCCGGCCGATTTTCCAGCCGGTGGCCCTCCCGCCGCCGTACCAGCATCCACGCCGGCCGAGTTGTCCCCGGAAGCAATGCCCGCGCGGATCCACCTGGATGAGTTGCACGGGCTCTCGACCGCCGTGCTAACGCAGCGCATGCAGGCGCTGCGCATCCGCGTCCATCCGGATCGCACCCGCAATCAACTGGTGGCGGACACGCTTCGCGCGTTGACCGAGCGCGGCGTGGAGGTCCTTGTCGACGGGGTGCTGGAGATGGCATCCGAGACCCATGGGTTTCTCCGGTGGCCGCGGTTCAGTTTTCGCCCCGGGCCGGAGGATATCTATGTGCCGGCGGCCGTCGTCCGGCGGTTTGGCCTCCAGACCGGCCACCGGATCGTTGGCCGCGTCCGCTCCGCGCGGGACCGCGAGAAGTTCCTGGCACTGGACGAAGTCCACACCATCGAGGGTATTGCAGCCGCGGCGTGGAGCACGCCGAAGCCGTTCGACTCCCTGACGGCAACCTTCCCTACGGAGCGGATTATCCTTGAGAACCGCGTCACCCGCTCCCTTACCGCCCGCGCCCTCGATCTCATCACGCCGCTAGGCCTCGGCCAGCGCGCGCTGATCCTCGCGCCGCCGCGGGTCGGCAAGACCATCCTGCTCAAGGAAATCGCCCAAGCCATCCGCGCCAGCTCCCCGCAGCACCACGTCATCATGCTGCTGGTGGACGAGCGCCCGGAGGAGGTCACGGACCTGAGGCGCTCCGTCGATTGCGACATCTTCTCCTCAACCTTCGACGAAGCGCCGGCCCGGCACATCCAGGTGGCGGAGCTCGTGAGCGAGCGAGCGCGCCGGCTCGTGGAGCTGGGCCGCAATGTCATCATCCTGCTCGATAGCATCACCCGCCTCGCGCGCGGCTATAATGCGGTGCAGCCGGGCAAGGGCCGCACCATGTCGGGCGGCGTCGATTCCAAGGCGCTCGCGAAGCCGAAGAAATTCTTCAGCTCCGCGCGGAAAGTCGAGGAGGGGGGCAGCCTCACGATCATCGGCACGGCCCTCGTTGACACGGAGAGCCGGATGGACCAGGTCATCTTTGAGGAGTTCAAGGGCACCGGCAACATGGAGCTGCACCTGGACCGCAGCCTCTCCGACCAGCGCCTCTTCCCCGCCATCCATATCGTCAACTCCGGCACCCGCCGCGAGGAGCTGCTGTATCATCCGGCGGAATTCGAGCGTATCACGTTGCTGCGGCGCACGCTTGCGCAACTGCCGGCCATCGAGGCGATGGAAGTTCTTCTTGCCAATCTCAAGGCGACACGCACCAATGCGGAGCTACTCCTCGCCGGACTCAGAGAGGTATCGTAATCCATTGATCAGCACCGCTCCCGCACTCGCAGCACTCAGCACGGAAATTGCCGGCTTCGATCCGATCGCACTGGATACGGAGGCCGACAGTTTGCATTGCTACTTCGAGAAGCTCTGCCTGATCCAGATTTCCTTCGACGGCCAGGACCTGCTGGTCGATCCGCTGGCCGGACTGGATCTTCAACCGCTCTTCCAGGTGCTCGCCACGAAGCTGCTGCTGCTGCACGGCGCCGATTATGACTTGCGGCTGATGCGCCGGACGGGATTTGGCGAGCCGCGCGCGGTATTCGATACCATGATCGCCGCGCGGCTCACCGGGCATACGGAGTTTTCGCTTGCAGCGCTTGTGAAGCAGTATTTTTCCGTCGAGCTGGTGAAGGGATCGCAGAAGGCGAACTGGGCGCGGCGCCCGCTCTCGCCGCAGATGGAGGCCTATGCGCGGAACGACACGCACTTCCTCATCACGCTGGCTGGAATCCTTGAGGCGCGGCTGCGGGAGCTGGGCCGGTGGGAGTGGTTTGAGCAATCGTGCGCGAAGGCGATTGCCACCGCCCGCATCGACAAGGAGCGCGATGTCGAGGCCGCATGGCGCATCACCGGGAGCTCGGATTTGCGGGATCGCGCCGCGGCCATCCTGCGCGCCCTCTGGCTCTGGCGCGATGCCGAGGCGCGGACGGCGGACCGGCCGGCGTTCCACATCCTGCAAAACGACAAACTCATTGAAGCGGCCTCGCGCCTGGACAATGGCAGCGAGGTTTCCTTTGCGCACTTCTCGCCGTCCCGCCACCGCCGCTTTGCCGCCGCGGCGCAGGCTGCGCTGGCCCTCGCGCCCGAGGAGTGGCCGCGCCCGATCCGCAAGCCCCGCCTGCGTCCCACGCCGGAGCAGGAGCGCCTTTTTATGCGCCTGAAGACCCGGCGCGATGCAACGGCGAAGCAGCTCGAGCTGGACCCGGCATTGATTGCGCCAAAGGCGACGCTGGAGCAGATCGCGTCGGACCCGGATTCGGCGGCAGGGCGGCTGATGCCGTGGCAGTTGGGGTTGTTGCAGCCGATTGAGTGATGGGAGTTTCTAGAGCAGGTCGCGAAACTGTTCGGGTGTTAATCCCGCTGCTTTCGCAATTTGGCCCATCGTGATGGCATTGATCGGATTGTGCCGGGGAATAGGCAGGGCGTCCGTCCCTTTTCCCATGATTGTATGCTTTCCTTCGCGAATGACGCGCCAGCCAACCTTTTCCAAGACTCGGATCGCATCCTTGTGACGAATGCCCGGTAACTTAGGCATGGAGTATCACATCCACCGACGCCTCTTCTACACGCAGCCCATCCTCGTTCCATTGCTCCATCAGCAATTGCTCCTTCACTTCGACTACCTCGCTGATTGCGTCGCGAATATTCTCCAGTGCTTCCTCCCGGGTTGTGCCTTGAGACCAGCAGCCCGGTAACGCCGGACAACCAACCGCGAAACCCTCTTCTGTCTCGATAAGAAGAACTCGGTAAGTCATGACTGAACAATAATGCGAGGCGCTGAGAAATACAATCCCGACGCATCAGCGCCCTGGCTTTCACAATTCTCGCGAATGTGGGATACTTTCACCATGCGCATCACGGCGGTGGTAGAAAACAATGTCATCAAGTTACCCATGAACGTTCCAGATGGAACGCGGGTGGAGGTGGTCATACCGTCAAATGCACCGTATAGCAATACCCCCCCGGCTGGCTCCTTCTTTGACTCGATTCGCGAATTGATTGGAAGTGTTGAGGGATCGCCGGACATGGCTGCCCGGTTCGCACATTAGGCAAAAAACGGATTCCCCTTCCGCTCCTCGCCCACGCTGGTCATCGGGCCGTGGCCGGGGCAGAGGATGGTGTTGTCGGGGAGGGAGAAGATTTCCTCGCGGTTGGTGCGGATGGCGTCCGCGTAGCTGGCCATGCCGCCGCCCATGGAGCCGGAGAAGAGGGCGTCTCCCACCACGGCCACTGGCCGGCTCAGGCCCTCGACCACCCATGTGATGCCGCCGCGGGAGTGGCCCCATGTGAGGCGCGCGGTGATTTTGAGCGAGCCGAGCGTGAACTCATGGCCCGGCTTGATCGGCTGGGCGCCCTCCAGCGGCTCGCGGCTTGAGACGTAGGCAGGGGCGCCCGATTTGGCCTTGAGCCGGTCGAGATCGAATACGTGATCGCCGTGGGTGTGGGTGAGGAGGATGTAGCGGAGCTGCAGGCCGCGGGATTGGATTGCGTCGAGCATGTCCGAGCAATCGCCGCCGGTATCGAATGCCGCGGCTTCCTTCGTCTCCGGGTCCCAGACCAGATAGGCGTTCACCGTCATGTCGCCAAAGGGGGTGTTGAACTGCGCCAATCCGTCGAAGTCCTCGATTTCCGCCGGCGCGTAGGAATTCTGCCCGACATCCAGCAGTGCCTTCGCATTGAGCCCGAGCGCGGGCGCGACCGCCTCCGCCGCGGCGGGATCCCATTCTCCCGCGCGCAATTGCTGGACGGTCTCCATCGGGAGATCGGATCGCGATGCCAGGGCGCTGTCGCTGATTGCCAGCCCGCGCTGGGCCTTTGAGATGATATCGGCAAAATTATCTTCCAATGGGATCGGCATAATGGGCGGAGATTAATGGAACGGCGGTGTTCGCTGCCAGTCCATCATTTCGCCGCCGGCGCTGGATATGGACGCCATTCTGGATCACATTGGTGATTCGCATGAATCCCCGGGAATTGCCCATCTTTGAACTGGAGCACGCGCTGGTGGCGGCGTTGCGCACGCAGAACCGGCTGATCCTCCAAGCGCCTACCGGTTCCGGTAAATCGACGCAGGTCCCGCAAATCCTGCTCGATCATGACCTGCTGGGCGATGGCGAGGTGGTGGTGCTCCAGCCGCGCCGGCTGGCCACGCGGATGCTTGCCGCGCGCGTCGCGAGCGAGCGGCAGTCGCGGCTGGGGGACGAGGTCGGCTACCAGATTCGTTTCGACAGGGTTGTCTCGGAGAAAACGCGCATCCGGTTCGTTACCGAGGGGGTGCTGTTGCGGCAATTGCTCCAGGATCCCGGGCTGAAAAACGTCTCGGCCATCCTCTTTGACGAATTCCACGAGCGCCATCTGTATGGCGACATCACGCTCGCGCGCACGCTCGATCTGCAACAGGCCTCGCGGCCGGACCTCAAGCTCGTCGTAATGTCCGCCACGCTGGAGACGGCGCGGCTGGAGACGTTTCTCGATCCATGCGCCATGCTGCGGTCCGAGGGGCGGGCGTATCCTGTCGATATCGAGTACCTGGAACGCCCTTTCCGCACCGAGGATATTGCCGCGTGGGACGTGGCCGCGGATGAGCTGGAGCGGCTCGCCGGCGAGACCGAGGGCGATGTGCTCATCTTCATGCCGGGAGCGTATGAAATCCATCGCACCATCGATGCGGTGCGCCGCTCGCGGGTGGGGGATGAATTCATTGTCCTGCCGTTGCATGGCGAATTGCCCGTGGCCGATCAGGATGCGGCGCTGGCGGCGTATGGCCGGCGGAAGGTCGTCGTCTCCACGAATGTGGCCGAGACGTCGCTCACCATCGACGGGGTCCGTGTCGTCATCGACAGCGGGCTGGCGCGCATCGCGCGATTCGATCCATATCGCGGCATCAATACCTTGCTCGTGGAGAAGATCAGCCGTGCCTCGGCCGATCAACGCGCGGGCCGCGCGGGCCGCACCGCGCCGGGCGTCTGTCTGCGCCTCTGGACGGAGCGGGAGCACCTGGACCGCGCCGCGCAGGAATTGCCGGAGGTCAAGCGGCTGGACCTCGCGGAAGTGGTGCTGACGCTCAAGGCCAGCGGCGTGGATGACATCGCCGGATTCCGCTGGCTGGAGCCGCCGGAGCCGCGGGCGCTGGAGCGGGCACATGCACTGCTCACCGATCTTGGCGGCCTTGCGGAAGGCACTGGGCGCATTACGCAGATCGGCCGGCGGATGCTCGCCTTTCCCGTGCATCCGCGCTACGCCCGGATGCTGCTGGAGGCGCATGAACGCGGCTGCGTCCGCGCCATCGCGCTCATCGCGGCGTTATCCCAGGGGCGCGGGCTGTTGCGCAAGCCGGAGGGCCGGCAGATGGAGCAGGATCGCGCCGATATGCTCGGCGAGAAGGAGGCGTCGGACTTTTTCATCCTCATGCGGGCATTCCGGTTCGCGGACCAAAACCAGTACAATCCGCAAAAGTGCAAGCGGCTGGGAATCAATGGCGCAGCGGCGCGGGAGGCCGGGCAGACGTACGATCAATTCCTGCGCATCGCGAAGGACGAGAAGCTCGACCTCGAGCGCAATGCCGGCACGGACGAGGCCGTCCAGCGCAGCATCCTGGCGGGATTCACCGATCAGGTGGCGATGCGCGCCGATAGCGGCACGCTGCGGTGCAATCTGGTCCACGACCGGCGCGGCGTGCTGGCCCGGGAGAGCGTGGTCCATCACAGCCCGCTGCTGGTTGCCAGCGACGTGCGGGAGATCCAGGCGAAGGACGGGGAATTGACCGTGCTGCTCAATACCGCGACCGGCATCGAGGAGGCGTGGCTGCGCGAGCTGCTGCCCGATGCATTTCACACCGAGGAGAAGGTGGTTTACGACCCCATCCAGCGGCGCGTCATCGCCCGCCGGCGGGTCCTCTTTCGCGACCTGCTGCTAAAGGAGGAGGTCACCGAGAAGGCGCCGCGCGAACAAGCGGCGCAGGTGCTCGCCGATGCGGTGACCAGCGGGCAGTGCATCCTGGTCAATTGGGATCACGCCGTGGAGCAATGGATCGCGCGGCTCAATCGATTGCGCGAGTGGATGCCGGAGCTGGAGCTGCCGTCCATCGGAGAGGCCGAGCGCCGGATGCTAGTCGAGCAGATTTGCCACGGCGCGATGATGTACAAGGAGATCAAGGAGCGCGCCGTATGGCCGGTGGTCAAGTCATGGCTCTCCACCGCGCAGCAGGAGATGCTGGAGAAATTCGCCCCGGAGCGCATTGGATTGCCGAACGGGAAAAAGTGGAAGATTACCTATGACCCGAAGGCCGCGCCCTTCATCGCAGCGCGCATCCAGGAGCTGTACGGGGTGGAAGGCAGCCTCACCATTGCGGCCGGACGCGTGCAACTGGTCATTCAGGTCCTGGCCCCGAATCAGCGACCGGTGCAGGTGACACAGAACCTCTCGACCTTCTGGAAGGAATCCTACCCGAAGCTCAAGCTGGAGTTGCAGCGGAAGTATCCGCGGCACGAGTGGAGATAAACCTATTGCGCCGCCGGAGTTGGTGAAGGCGACGCCGCGCTTTCCGAGATTTTTGACACGTCGATCAGGGGCGTTCCGGCTGCGCCGGTGAACATCGGCAGGCGGCCGTCCCACCTTTGGAGGCCCTCATATTGAATGAGGGGCGGGGTCAGGCTTTTCGCCAGCAGATCGTTTGCGGATGCCTGCGCCTTGGCCTTGGTGAGGATGGCCTGGGCGTCGCCTTCGGCTTGTGCCTTGACCGCGTTGGCCTGGCCGGTCGCCTGCGTGACGTCCTGCTGTGCTTTTACCTCGGCCTGCTGGAGCGAATACTTTTGCTGCTCGGCGGCCTGCTGGGCCTGGATTTTCATATTGAGCGCGTCCTGGAGGGATTGCGGCAGATGGACCTCCCGGATGCCGAAAGACACGAGGCTCAGATGGCGCTTGTCGAATTCCTCGCGCAACACATCGGTAATCTCCTGGACGATCTCGCCGCGCTTGGTGGAGGTGATCTCCTCCCAGCCATATTTCGCGGCCACCACCGGCACTTCTGAGCGGGTGTACTGCCGCACCACGCCGTCCTGTACGTCGGAGAGGGGCGCGCCGCCCCAGTCGACATAGAGCAGGCTCGCCTTATCCTTCTCCACCTGGTACTGGATCACCACATCGAGGTTGATCTGCTGGCCTTCGTCGCTCTGGACCTTGATGGAGTCATCCCCCTGCACAGTGCCTTCGTCCGGGTTCTGCACCATCATGTAGGTCTGGATCGTGACCGGGTACTCCTGGATCGCCTCGGTAAAGGGATTGATGAAAGCCCAGCCGGGATCGAGCGCGCCGGTGGTGACATTGTGGTTTGCCTTGTCAAAGACGATGCCGACGTAGCCGGGCCGGATGCTCCGCCATGCGGAGAAGACGACGACGAGGAGAACGCCCGCGACCAGCGCGCCCAGCACCAGGCTGAGCAGGCGCTTGACGGGGACTTGAGGGTAAGGGAGATGATCGGACATGGGATGGTTTTTTGGATTGGACTAAACGTCGATAATTTTTGACGGCGGTTTTTTCTGGTCCGTCGAGTCAGGTTTTGGGCGCCGGAATTTCCGGATGACCAATGGGGTGAGGATCACGCCGATCTGCCAGGCGATCCAGACAAGGATCAGGGCGATGGCGCCTTCCAGAAGGGTGGGGCTCATGGCGCTTGGGAGAGTTTATACGGTCGCTCGCGCCGCCTGGCCGGCGCCCGCATGGGATGACTGCCGTGCATTCGAATGTTCCACCTCCCCCCAACATAGGCCCCGGTCCCGGGGGCAGTCCATGGGATTTATTGCCACGGCATGAAATGGTTGAACTCCGCCAGGTGATGCATTACCCTCCCGGCAAGGTGTCCATACTGATCACCAGCCGACTTATGCCGCTCCGCGGATCGATCTCCCTGACAGGGAATATCGATGCGTGCGGAGCTTTCCCGGCATAACCTGTCGGCTGGCGCTGCTCCTGAGGGGGAGGCGGCTGCTGCCGCTCAAAAAAGATCGTCATCCCTCTCTTTATCCCATGATTTCTCAAGCCAGCAGCAAGTATCGTCCCTTCCCGCCGGTCCATCTACCGGACCGGCAATGGCCCAGCCATGTCCTGACGCGCGCCCCCATCTGGTGCAGCGTCGATCTCCGCGACGGCAACCAGGCCCTCCCGGTGCCGATGAATGTCGGGCAAAAGCTTGAGCTCTTCGACGCCCTCGTGAAGTGCGGGTTCAAGGAGATTGAGGTCGGTTTCCCCTCCGCCTCGAATACCGAATACGAGTTCATGCGCCGCCTGATCGAGGAAGACCGCATCCCGGGGGATGTCCGCATCCAGGTGCTGGTGCAAGCGCGCGAGGATTTGATCGACCGCACCGTTGAGTCGCTGGTCGGCTCGCGCAACGCGATCATCCATCTCTACAATTCCACCTCGCCCGCGCAGCGGAAGTACGTCTTTGGCATGGAAAAACCGGAGATCGTCCAGGTCGCCCGCCGCGGCACGCAGTGGATCAAGGACCGCATCCCGCGCCTGGCCGGGACCAACGTGATCTTCCAGTATTCGCCGGAGAGCTTCTCCGCCACCGAGGTGGAATTCTCGCTGGAGGTGTGCGAAGCCGTGATGGAGGTCTGGCAACCGACGGCGGAGAACCCGATCATTCTCAACCTTCCCGATACCGTCGAGGTGGCGATGCCGAATGTCTACGCGGACCAGATCGAGTGGTTCTGCCGGAACCTGAAGCACCGCGACCGGGCCATCATCTCTGTCCATACGCACAACGACCGCGGCACCGGCGTCGCCGCCACGGAGCTGGCACTCCTTGCCGGTGCGCAGCGGGTCGAGGGAACGCTCTTCGGCAACGGCGAGCGCACTGGCAATCTCGACATTGTCACCGTCGCGCTGAATCTCTACATGCACGGGATCGAGCCCGGTCTCGATTTCTCGGATATGAACGCGATCCGCGAGGTCTATGAGAATTGCACCAAGATGACCGTGCCGGCGCGCCAGCCTTATTCGGGCGAGCTGGTCTTCACCGCCTTCTCCGGCTCCCACCAGGATGCGATCAAGAAGGGCCTCGCCGCGCGCAATGGCAACGTGTGGGACGTGCCGTATTTGACCGTCGATCCCGCGGACATCGGCCGGCATTACAGCGAGGTCATCCGCGTCAACAGCCAGTCCGGCAAGGGCGGCATCGCGTATCTGCTGGAGAGCGAGTTTGGCATTTACCTGCCGAAGGAAATGCAGCGCGAATTCGGCCCGCTGGCCAATGACGAGGTGGACCGTCTTGGGCGCGAGGTCACGGGCACGGAGCTGCGCGCAATTTTCTGGCGCGAGTACATCGAGCGGACCGCGCCGCTGGAGTTGGTGAGCTTTGAAACCGCCGGGCGTGACGGCTTGGTTGGATGCAAAGCCATCGTGCGCCGCAACGGTGAGGCACGGGAGATCGCCGGCCAGGGCAACGGGCCGATCGCGGCGTTTGTGAAAGCCCTCTCCGCCGCCGGCATAGCCGAGGTCCAGGTGGCTGATTACCACGAGCACGCGCTTTCCTTTGGCGCCGAGGCGAGCGCCATCGCCTATATCCAAATCAAGCTGCCCGACGGCCGCAAATGCTGGGGCGCGGCGGTGGATACGAGCATTGAGATTGCGTCCATCAAGGCGCTGCTGGGCGCGGTAAATCGGAGTGGTGGATGAAAAAAGCGAAGAAGGTCACCACCGATGGCCTCGAAATCATCGACCAGGAATTGTACCTCGGAAAACCGGCGCGCCAGGCGCAGCTTGAGCAGGCGCGGGCCGACGACGCGGTGGCGCGCAAAATCTACGACTTGCGTACCAGAGCCGGTCTGACCCAGAAGCAGCTTGCGAAGCTGGTGGGAACCACGCATTCGGTCATCAGTCGTCTTGAAGATGCCGACTATGAAGGACATTCGTTGGCGCTGCTCAATCGCGTCGCCGCGGCGATGGACAAGCGGGTGGAGATTCGATGCGTTCCCGTGCGCGGCGGTTCGCATCCTAGACCCGCAATAGCTTAAGGGCTTTGGCAAACAAGGTGCATTCTTGACTTTGCTCACATAATCTCACATAATCTCACATATGAATTGGCGCGAGTTCCGGCTGAGCAGGCGCTTGCAACTGCCTTCCGAATTGACCGAGACGATTTACAGCCGGATTGCTGAGATCGACGCGGTCAAGAACACCTATTCACTCACGAATCGGCTGCTGCCGCAAACCATCGAACGGCTCACGCATTCCGTTATCATCACCTCCACCGGCGCGTCCAACCGAATCGAGGGCAACCGGTTGAGGGATGAAGAAGTCGAGGCCCTCTACCGGAAGATGCGGATCAAGCCTTTTAAGACGCGCGATGAGCAGGAGGTGGCCGGCTACATCGAGATGCTGAAACGCATCTTCGAAAATTTTAGGGATATTTCGATTACCGAAAGCCACATCCTGCAACTGCACCAGGACATGCTGGCATTTAGCGAGAAAGACCAGGGCCATCGCGGAGGTTACAAACTCGGCCCCAACCGCGTGGAGGCAAAGGACCAAAGTGGAAACGTCGTCGGCGTGATCTTCGATCCCACGCCGCCCCACCTGACCGCAAAAGAGATGCGCGACCTTGTCGATTGGTATGCGTGGGCGCGGGCGGAAAAGTTCAAACACCCGCTGATCCTCCTCGCCAACTTCATCTTTGAGTACCTCGCCATCCACCCGTTTCAGGATGGGAACGGTCGAACAAGCCGGCTGCTGACCAACCTCATGCTTTTGCAAAACGGCTACTCCTTTGCCGCGCTGGTTTCCCACGAAAAACTCATCGAGGAGAGCAAAGCGGAATACTACCTGGCGCTCAACCGAACGCAGCGAACATGGAAGACGAAAGACGAGGATATGTCTTCCTGGCTCCTCTACCTCTTCGATGTCTTTCTCAAACAGGCCCGGGCAGCGGCTCTCCTTCTGGAAAGTGACCAGATCGAATATCTGCTCTCGGGAAAACAGCTCGCTCTTTGGAAATGGGCGCAAGGCTTGCCGTCCCGGGAATTCAGCCGGGGAGATGCGGCGAGTGCGCTTGGATTCCCGCCGCGAACCGTGGAGCAAATTATCAAGAAGCTCCTCGACATGAAAAAGCTGGAGCGGTTCGGGCGGGGCAGGGCGACTCGGTATCGATTGGTATAAGGCATAGTCGCCTCTCGATCCCGTATATTTCCGCAGCCGAGAGTAATGTCTTCTGTGGTGATAGGGAAGTTTGCGGTTTTGAAAAAATGCTTGTCAAGATGACTTCTAATAGGTAAAGGGGCGCAGGAAGGATTCATTGATAATCAAAGAAGGACATAAAAGGAGAACGTGGCCAGATTTGCTTGAAAATGTCGGCGCACCGCTAGGTCGCCGCAAATGCCCGCATTTTTACCCAGAACATTCCCTCTATGGCGAGTAACCCGACCCCATCGGCGTCCGATTCCGAAACTCCAATTGCCCCTTGGTTGCCAGATGCATTGAAGTTCATTTTCTCATGGATTGTCTTGATGCCTGTCGCTGTTATCGTCTCAGGTAAACTTTTATCCCAAAGATTTAATGTGAATTCAAGCGATGGTGATCTCTTTAAAATCCCCATTCCGGGCCTATTCATAATTGGCGCGAAAAATTCAGAGGTGGTTTTAGGATTTACTGGATTTCTCGCCACGCTATTTCTCCTATCTGCCGTGGCTGGTCACGTTATTTACAGACTATTTAAATATCAATTTGGCGTCGATCCGGGACAGTTTGACTCATTGTGTATATTTAGCTCATTCGCAACTGTCTTATGGACGGCAGCGCTGTTTGTTTTGACTGCCGGTAAATCTAGTCCGCTTCAAGCTGTCCATCAAGAGCATGAGCGTCTAATTCAATCAATCGCAGAAGCCAATAAGCCAAGATAATGGAAACTTCCTACAAAAAAGAAGATTCGAAAAACCTGCCTTCAAAAACAATTGCGGTAGTTAGTGGTAAGGGCGGAAGTGGCAAGACAATGATTGCTGCAGTGATGACAATGGTCTTTCGTAATTTTAGTCGGGTTGTCCTTGTTGATGCTGATACCGGAACTGGCGGTCTTTCTTATTATTTTGGCCTGAAGTTAGTTAGTAATACCGCAATTGGTATAGCAGACTTGGTTTTTGAAAAGGACAAAAAGGCGCCGCTTCCGCTGCAATCTATTAATTGGAAACAAAGTGGAGATTCTAAGTTCTCAGCAAAGTTCTTGGGGATCGGTAATCATCGTCGCTTGTATCGTGCTGAAGAACGAGAATCTCTCGCTATAAATCTTCGGGCAATTATTGAAAGGGTAAAGAGGGAGACTGTGGGTGATGTTGTCGTAGACTGTCGCGGGGGCATTGACCCGGAGTCGATTGCGGTGTGCGAAGCGGCGGACGATATTATACTGATAGTGGAGCCTGATACGACTTCGTTCCAAGCTACTCAATACGTTGTCGATGTTTTATCGGACAAGAATTTGGCTGGTAAGCTGCGTGGTTTTATTATAAATAAAGTGTTTGATGATCCCAGTACAGTTGCCAACTATGGAACGTCGGTTTTTAAGTGCAGTTGCCTTGCGGCGGTTCCGTTTGATTTGGACGCCACGCGCGATTTTCTGATTGGTGACATTCCGCGGCTTGACACACAGTTTGGAGTCCAGATCTGGCAAGCGCTTCGGAAGGCTTATCCGGAAATTCTTCTGGCTAGGCCACCAGGGCGGCCGTGGACATTTCAAGAGTTCAGCCAGGTTTCACTCACGAGTCCTGAATCCTCGCGGGGCGGATTGGTTGTTGGATCTGCCTTGCTAATTCTGGGAGCGGGTGCGTTTATCGGCCTAACCGACGAATACAATGACCTGCTAGGTGGACCGAGGATAATGATGCTCGTGTTTGCTGTTCTCGGAATAATGGGAAGCTTGGAGCCTACTCGGCGGCTAGTTGGGCGTATGTTTGGGTTTTATGTAAAAATGTTAAGTTTTTTACTCGGTATAAGATCCAAGCGATGAATTTACATCCATGGACGAACATTCACGCTACTAATCGCGGGAAATGGCGCGCGGTTTTGGAATTCTGTTATCCCTTCCGATTCTTAAGTTAGACAATCAAAGTAGTGGCTTTACTATTTTCCCACTTCGGTCAGCACTACGTTTGGCTCGATGGCGCCGAGGGCTTTGCTGAGGGTGTCGTGGAAGGAGGCGTATTGGGCGGGGGGGAAGTTGCCGGTGTTTTCGTGGATGTCGCAGTCGATCTTGAGGGCGGCGGGGTCCTGGTGGGTGGTTTCCGTGCAACTGGCGAAGTCCTGCTTGAACTCCGCTGCGGGTACGGGATCGGCTTTGTAAGTCGGCGGGAGGGTCAGAGCGACGCTGCTTTGGACATTTACCGGAATTGGAACGGCGAAGGGGGTGACGCGGTTTTCCACGGCATCGGTGCCGAGGAACATCCGCTCCCAGACGGCGGGCAATTGGCCGATGAGCTGGGTGCCGACGCGGCGGAATTTGCCGCGCACCATGTATTCCACGCGGACCATCAGCGGCAGGCGGGGATCGTCGAGATTATCGAACGACACATCCTGCACCTCCAGCGCCGGGGCGCTTGTGGCCATCTGCGATTGCAGCAGCGACTGGCGGCTGGCCGGGTCGGCATGGCGCAGCATCCCGCGCAGGAACGCGGCCGAGGCGCCCTCCAGCTTCACATCCTCATGCACCGAGGCGTCGGCGTCGTTCACGATCTGGACGCTCCGCGTGGCCACCACGTCGTTGCTGTCCGGGCGGTAATCGGGAATCGTCGCGAGACGCGGGTCTTTGTCGTCGAGCAGCAGCACATCCTTCTTCGCAAGGCCGAGCGGCGTGCCGGAGCCGATGTTGGAATCCTTGTCCGTGCAATCGATGTATGTCCCACCCTTGAGCGACGGCACATAGACGATCACGTGGTCGAATTGATCGAGCGACGGCATGTCCTTGCGCAAGTCGCCTTTCGCGTCCACGAGCGCCAGTTGCGCATCGATGCCGGAGGCATCCAGCAGCGCGCGCAGCAGCACGGCGTGATCCTTGCAATCGCCGTACCGGTTTTGCAGGGTCGTCGAGGCTTTGTTCGGGATGCGCGCGCGGCGGCCGAATTCGATGGCGTTATAGGTGAAATCCTTCTGCACGAACTGCGTCAGCGCCGCGATTTTATCCTCCGGCTTCGCCAGGCCCGCCGTCTTTGACGCGGCCGCCTTGCGGATATCGTCATCCGGCGCGATGCGGTCGCGGATGCTGTCGAGGTAATCCGCGCCGACGGCCTTCCAGTTGGCTGTCGCGTCGCTGAGGCAGACGCTGGGGAGAAACTTCGTGGTATCCGGCTGGAGCGGCTCCCAGCGGTAGACCGCCGGTTGATCGATCCACCAGCACGTCCCATCCTCCACCTTCCGCTGGGCGATATCGCCAAACTTCTCCGCCTTTACCGAGCCCGCCGGCGCGCGGACGAAGAGCGTGCTGTGAATAACCGGGAACGCCTTGGAGAACGTATGCGTCGTGAAATCGAATCCATCCGCGCTCCCGATATCGCGCCGCGTGAGAGTGAGCGTGATCTCGCACCCCGGGCGCAATCCGGACACGGGGATGTGCACCACCTTGTTCTGCGTCGCCTGTCCGCTGCTGGTATCGTCCATCACGTAATAATCCGAGACGCTCCCGGTGGTGATCACCGCGCCGCTGGGATCGCGCACGACGAGTTCGTTGATGTAAATCTCCTCGCTCAGCGGATCGAACGGGATCTCGAACGAGCTGAAAGCCGTCACGCCCGATTCATCCAGCACCTCGATCACCCGCTTCTCCGTCGTCTTGAATTCCGAGCCTTTCTGGTACTCGATTCCCGTCGCGTAGGTCTTGTAATAGCCGCCGAAAGTCCCCGTCTCCTTGATGTCCGATACCCCGGCCGCCGGCAGCGCCAGCACGCTCGTGGGGATTGCGACAGGATCGATCGGATCCTCCAGCGCCGAATTGCTGCCCTCGCCCAGCATGCCGGAAACCTGGTCGAGGAAAGCCTTCAGCTCTGTATCGGACGGCTCGCGTTCCAGCGCCGCCTCGAGCGATGCCTTGGCCTCGCGGTAATGCTTCAATCCATATTCGGCGCGTCCCTTGAGAAAGTAGGTCGTCGAAGTCCCCTGGTCGCCGGCGCAGAGTTTCGTGCATTGATCCAGCGCCTCCGCGTAGCGCCCGGCCCGGATGAAAGTCTCCGCCAGCATGATCCCGAGTTCGTTATCCTCCGGATACTTCTGCTGCTGTTTCGTCAGGACATCGACGGCATTCTGGATTTGGCCGGCCTGCTCGTACGCGCCTGCGAGGAGCATCTGGATGCGCGGGGTATCGTTCTGGTTCAGATAATCGATGGTCCGCGCGATGGCAGTGTCGTGCTGCTTCGATTTCGAGAGCAGATCGATGTAGAGCGAAAAGTAATCGTCGTCGCGGGTTCCATCGTCGAAGGCCGCGGCATAGTCCGTCAACGCGCCATCCACGTTGCCGGTCTGCGATTTCAGGAAGGCGAGGCGGAGCCGCAGCTTGTCCGGCGGTTCGGCGGAGCCGAGGAACCCGCGCAGATCGTCCAGCGCCTCGCGGTATCGGCCAGTCTGGATGAGCGCGTCGGTGGCGTTCTGCGCGAAGATCGTTGTTTCCCGCGCCTGCGTGCGCGCCTCCTTGCAATACTCAAACGCCTTGTCGTACTCCTTCTCCCGGTAGTACGCGAGGCCGATGGAATTGAAGATATCCGCGCGGGCCTTCTTTTCCCGGGTGGTCAGGTACTTGAGATCCGGCGGCGGGGGCGAGGGATCGAACTGCACGTGCGTGAGCACCTCCGCCATGCGCGCATCGGCAGCGTCGTCCGTATCCTTGGTGCTGGCAATGAGCATGTAGGCGAGTCCGTTGCCCTTGAGGATCTCCGCCCGGTTGCGCAGGTCGCCGCTCATGTTCGTGCGCGTGAAGAGCAGCGAATAGCCCTTCAGCGGGCCGTGCCGGACATCTTTTTGATCGAGGATCGCGTCGCCGGGGTACTGGGTGCCGTAGCGCGCGAGGAATGCCGAGGTCAGCGCATCGAGGTCGGGATCGTGATTGCCCAGCGCCAGCGGGATCACGACAAAGGCGTCGCCATTGGCCCGCTCCACGCCGAACTCCGCGTCCGACGCAATCTCGTACAGCCGCGGGATGGATCGATTCCAGCTCGTCCCGGCAATCGCCACGTCGAACCCGTTGCTGATGGAGTGATAATCCCGCACCGCATGATACCCGGCGGCGTGTGCCTGCAGGGTGGAATCGAGGACCGAGAAATTTTCGAACAGGGCGGTGACGGAATCCTGGAGCTGCTGGCGATTGGCGGAGTCTGTCCACGCCAGGATTTGATAGACGTAGCCGTGATAGACCGCGACCCATTGGACCTCCGAGAAGCTCTGGTTTTGCAACTCGGCATCCGCATCGATGCGCGTGCCGTCAATGCCGCGGAGGGTCATCGGCGATTCCTGCCAGGAGTCCACGCTCGAGGCGGCACTTTGCAGGTGGGCCTTCGCGGCGGCCACGGCACTGGAAGTGTCGATGGGCGATTCCACCCCGGGCTTCTCCGCGATGACCATCATGTAGACGGAGGGATTGGCGCGGGTGATGCATACGGCGGCGGCGGGATTGATGTGCGCGGCGTCGATGCGCACCCATGGCGGCGGGACGAGGAGCTGGAAGTTCCATTGCGTGGAGACGAACGGCGGCGCCGCCTCCGTGAGGCCCCCGCCGCCGGCCCCTCGCTGGAAGGCCTGGGTGAACCCGCGGGTGAATCCGATGCAGATGGCGATCACAAACAGGATCATCGGAATGCCGGCCAGGCAGAGCGCCACGATCCCGCTCGCCCGTCCGCGCCGGTAATGCATCCGGCCATGTTCCGCCAGACCCACGATGGCCAGCACAATGCCCGCCAGCAATAGCCCTATATAAAGCAACGCACCGGCCCCGGTAATCATCTTTTGCACCGGCGACCCCTTGGAGATGATTACGGCCAGGAAAACGATGAAATAACCGCCCAGGACGAGCATCAGCGCGATGAGGCAATTGCGGTTCGCGCCCGGCCGCTGGAGGTCAAACGCCGGGATGATCGTCATCATCAACTGGCCGATAAAGAACCCTGTCTGATAGGCCGCGTCGTGCTGCATATGGGGTGTGCCGTAAATCCCGTCCTCTCAGACGCGGAGGAGTTTTATCGTGCCGGGAATGGGGCGCGATGTCAAACCGCGGGACGCCCATCCTACGCTTCCTCGTTCACGCGCGCCGCCGGAATCAGCGAGGGGAGGGCCAGGCCGGTGCCGATCGCCGCGAGGGTAAAGATCAGCATGATCAGGCTGTCCCATGTGGCGACCGTCGCTGCCACGCCCTCGCTCTGGCCGGAGCGCAGGAAGGTGAAGACACTGATGAATACCTTCGCCGCAAGGCTGCCGGGCACCATCGGGATCACTCCCACCACTGCCAGGATCGAGCCGCGCGGCGAGGGGAAATCCTGCCAAATCTTGTTCACAATCGCCAGCAGCAGCGCGGCGAAGAAAGAGGCAACCGCCAGCGAGGCCCCCTGGTCCTGGCCGATGGTCCGCGCCGCCAATGCCAGCGCTCCCGCGCCGAAACAGGCCGGCAGCATGCGCGGATGACAATTGAAAAGCACCGCGAACCCAAACGCCGCCAGGCCGCCAAAGAACGCCTGATGCAAAACGTGGAGCATCGAGGTATCCGGCGCCACCGGGATCGCCGGAGGGGTGACCAGCCCAGAGTGAATGACCAGCGTCTGCGCCAGGGCCAGCCCGAGCGCCATGAACATGAGCAAATAGAGCACTCGCAACGCCCGGGCGGCCGCGAGGTTCGGTTTCCCCTCCAGGATGTCCACCTGCGCATTGAGGACCGCCACGCCCGGCACCAGCAGCAGCACCGCCGCGACCGTGGCGATGGAGGCATGCGTGCTCGCGCAGAGCCGCGCGCCGAGACCGGCAATCGTCGCCGAGACAAAACTGATCACGCCGGCGACCACGAAGATATTGTGCCGGGCGTGCAGCAGCTTGTGCCGCAGCCATTGGCTGCCCGTGCTCGCAATGAGGATGGGCAGGAACGATTGCCAGTCCGCCCCGAGCAACCGGCCGAACGCCGTGCAAGCCAGCCCCGTGCAGATGCAGACGAACCACACCGGGTACGCCGCCGTGGTCTCCGGGACGCGATCGATGGCGGCCTGCGCCTGGGCGCAATCGAGATTGCCGGCCGCGAGTTCCCGGATGATGTGCTGGACGGCCTGGGTCCGGCGCAGGTTGACGCCGTGCTCCGGCGCCTTGTGCATCTGGATGAAGGATTGGGAGCCGCGATGAATGGTGACCAGGATCGCCGCGTGCTGGCAGAACACCTCCACCGTATCGCACCCGAGGGCATGGGCGATATCGGCGATCGCCTCATGGACCATCCGGCCATTGGCCCCTGTCAGCAGCATGAGCCGCCCCGCGGAGAGGCAAAGCCGGGCCACCTGCGGCAGCGGGGTCTGATCGGTCATGGGCATGGTGTTCAAAGTCATCGTCATCCGGGAGTCATGTTTGCACAACCAATACCACGCCGCTGACCTTTCCTTGCTCGACCATGGGCAATTTTTGGTCTGCCGTGCCCGCTGGTTGCCGGGCGGCGAAGGGCATTGCTCCGCCCGGCTGATTTCTTGCCGCTGGGATTCCGCGCTTCGGGACAAAAACCCCTTCGCTCACAATTTCAGTCTAAGGAACTGTTTCGGATGTGCGAACCTATCTGCCGAAGCGCTTGATTTCTGACGCAGTCGGCATCGAAAGGCTGCATCCCTGAGAAGTGCCGACCGGAGAATTGCCTTCGCCCGGTTCGGGCGATTGGTTCTCCGGCACTTTAGCAATCTCAACCCCTACCGCATCAGCAAGTTGAGCCATTTGCAGATCAATTGGAACTACGCCGTCTTCCGTGAGGATGAAGTTGTCCTGCTTGGCATCCACGACGGCCATACCGTCCCCCGCTCGAATCCATCCGAAATAGGAAGCTGGGATTGGCATAAATCCCTCACTTCTCATGAAATCAGCGACATCCTCAACCGATGGGCTTGGAGAGTCCGTGTTTGCGGCTTTGATGAAGGGCTGTGAGATCACAAATGACGGCAGGCGCTCCTCTTCACCTACTACCATGCGATTCCTGGACATACTGATTCCCTCAAATCGAACGTGACTGCCAAATGTCTCGTTCTGAAGCGCCTGCCTGATCAAATATTCGGAAGGAGTAGCATTTCTCCGGTCCAAGGTTCCTTTTTTCCAGATCGGAATCTGTCCATAAAACCCCGGCCATGTACGCTTCCACACCGTCGAGTTGTCCGGGACCCCCCGAACTTCGTGTTCGCTGGTGCGATTTGAGATCAGAGGTAACGACTCAAACCAAGCAGCAGCCACGCAACTGCCGCCGTTCTCCTCCACCCATCGAACAAGCCTTTCTTGCTCGCGTCGAACTACTGCGATCCAGCAGGCCGTGTCCGCAAGGACGCTTCGGTCTGTTGACGCATCTGGCTCAGCAACAAGGGCTGCCGAGCGGAATGCCTGTCCGTCCGAGCCACCAACTGCGCCGATGGCGGGATGATGGGAGGCAGGTGAGCGGGGTTTTTTTTGTTCGTCTTTGGCCTGCTCATACTGGCTAATCTTTTCCGGGTGTCTGTTTCCGTCAAGAGCATTTGCGCTGCCTGAAATCCCGGCTCGCTTTCCATCCGGTTAGACAAACTTACGCCGCCGTCAGCACGCCATTCTCCGCCGCTGCGGCGGTGGACTCCGGCGTCACACCGCTGAGGGCGTCGCGGAGGAAGGGGGCGGTGTGGCTGGTCTTGCACTTGGCCACTTGCTCGGGGGTGCCTGCGACGACGAGCTTGCCGCCGGCGTCGCCGGCTTCGGGGCCGATATCGACGACGTAATCGGCGTCGGCCACGAGGCTGATGTTGTGCTCGATGACGACCACCGTGTTGCCGTCGTCCACCAGGCGGTGGAGGACCTTGAGAAGCTCATGCACGTCGGCCATGTGCAGGCCGATGGTCGGCTCTTCCAGCAGGTAGAGAGTCGATTTCGGGTTCTGCTGCTTGCGAATGCGCGAATGCTCGGCGACGCCGAGGCCGCGGGTGAGCTCGGTTACCAGCTTGAGGCGCTGGGCTTCGCCACCGCTCAGGGTGGGGCTGGGCTGGCCGAGCTTCAGGTAACCGAGGCCGGTCTCCACCAGTAGCGCCAGCGGGCGATGGATGCGCGGGTTGGCCTGGAAGAACTCGGCCGCCTCTTCGAAGGTCAGGTCCAGCACGTCGCCGATGCTCCGGCCGTTGTAGAGCACCTCCAGCGTCGGGCCGTTGTAGCGTTTGCCGTGGCAATCGCCGCACGGGATGTAGCTCGCGGGCAGGAAATTCATCTCGATTTTGATGACGCCCTGGCCACCGCAGGTGTCGCAGCGCCCGCCCTCGTTATTGAACGAGAACCGCGACGCCGTGTACCCGCGCATGCGGGCGGCGGGAACGGAGGCGAATTGCTTCCGGATATCGTCAAAAAACCCGATGTATGTGGCGGGCGTGGAGCGGGAGGTCTTGCCGATGGGGCTCTGGTCGACCTCGTACACGTTCGCGAGGTGCTCGATGCCGGTGATCTCCTCGAGACCGTGCACCGGCGCGCTCTTGCGGCGGCTGAGGCCGTGCTTGACGGCGGGGAGCAGGACGCTGCGCATGAGCGTGCTTTTGCCTGAGCCGGAGATGCCTGTGATGACGGAGAATCGCCCGATGGGAAATTTCACGTCGATGTCCTTGAGATTGTTCACGCATGCGCCGCTGATCTCGAGCCAATGCGGCACGGTCTTCAGCGAGCGGCGTTCGCCCCGCGTGGGGTGATTGAGCGGCTCGCGCAGGCAGCGGCCGGTGGCGGAGCGGGGGTTCTTGAGAATGGTGGACATCGGGCCGATGGCCACGACCTCGCCGCCGTGCGAGCCGGCGCGCGGGCCGAGATCGACGATGGTATCGGCGCGGCGCATCGTGTCTTCGTCGTGCTCGACGATGACGAGCGAGTTACCCTTGGCCTTCAAGGTCTCCAGCGTGTCGAGCAGCGCCTGGTTGTCGCGCGGATGCAGGCCGATGGTCGGCTCATCCAGCACGTAAAGCACTCCGCGCAGGTTCGAGCCCAATTGCGCCGCGAGGCGGATGCGCTGCGATTCGCCGCCGCTGAGCGTCTTGGCGGAGCGGCTCAGTTGCAGGTAATCGAGCCCGACGCGCGCCATGAATTCCAGCCGCTGGCCGATCTCCGGCAAAATATCCTCGGCGATGATGGCGTGGGTCTTCTCAAAACGCAGCTCCTTGAGCGCCTCCTGCGCGTGGCGGACGGATTTTGACGTGAGATCGTCGATGGTCCGGTCGCCGATGCGCACATTGCGCGCGATGGCGTTAAGCCGCGAGCCCTTGCAGCCGGGGCAGAGGACGGCTTCGCCTTCGTCCAGCGTCTCGTGCTGGCGCTCCTCGTCCAGCTCGGCTTCCAGCGCGCTCTCGCGCTCGGGAGTCTCGGCGGCGTCCCAGACCTCGCCGAAGCCGCGGCAAACGGTGCACCAGCCGTGCGGGGAATTGAATGAAAAGAGGCGCGGATCGAGTTCCTCGAAGGATTCGCCGCACTTCGGGCAATTCATTTCCGTGCTGAGGATGGTCGAGTGGCCCTTCACATCCAGCAGGCGCGCGGTGCCCTTGCCGATCTCCAGCGCGCGCTCAACCAGAATGCGGACGCCGGTCTCGTCGGCAGCCTCGCCGAGCAGCACATCGATGGTGTGCTCCTTGAAGCGCTCCAGCTTTTGAAAACCTTCCGCCGGGACGAAGTGTCCATCCACCAGCAGCGTCTCGAAGCCGCGCCGGACGGCCCATTGCGCGACGTCCGTATGGAAGCCCTTGCGCGCCTTTACCAGCGTGGCCAGCACCTTGAGCCGGCCCGCCTTCGCCAGTTCCTCCGCATGCGCGACGATCGAAGCCGTGCTCCGGCCCTCGACCGGCACCTTGCACTTCGGGCACCATTGCGTGCCGAGCTTCGCGAAAAGGAGCCGCAGGAAGTGATACACCTCCGTCACCGTCGCGACCGTCGATTTCCCGCCGCCGCGCGTGACGCGCTGCTCGATGGCGACGCTCGGTGGCAGCCCGGTGATCAGGTCGACATCCGGTTTTTCCAATTGCTCCACGAATTGCCGCGCGTAGGGCGACATGCTGTCGAGGAACCGGCGCTGGCCTTCCGCAAAAAGAATATCGAACGCGAGCGTGGACTTGCCCGAGCCGCTCAGGCCGGTGACGACGACCATCTGGTCGCGCGGGATCGTGAGGGAGATGTTCTTGAGATTATGCTCGCGGGCGCCGCGCACCTCGATGCCCTTCGTGCGCAATGCGTACGGGCCGGGAGCTTCCGCGGCGAGGGCCATGTCGGACTCCTCATCCACATACAGCGCGCCGCCTTTTTTATTCGCCCTCGCCAACACCGCGCGCAGGTAACGCCCGGTATGCGAGGCATCCACCGCCGCCACCTCCTCCGGCGTGCCGGCTGCGACAACGAGCCCGCCGTCTTCGCCGGCCTCCGGGCCGAGATCGATGACGTGATCGGCGCACTTGATGACATCGAGGTTGTGCTCGATGACGACGAGGGTATTGCCTTGCGCGACGAGGCGGTCGAAGACCTTCACCAGCAGCGCGATATCGTCGAAATGCAGGCCGGTCGTCGGTTCGTCAAAAATAAGGAGGCTCTCCTGCGAGCCCTGGTTCGTGAGATGGCCCACGAGCTTGAGCCGCTGCGATTCGCCGCCGGAGAGGACATTGAGCGGCTGGCCGAGCCGGAGGTAGCCGAGGCCCACTTCCTCAAGGATGCGGAGCGGCTCCGCGACCTTGGTGCAAAGCCGCACCTGCGTGCTGTTGATCTCCTTCGCTTTCAACGCTGCGCGCTGGAGATTCGTGAAAAACTCGATCGCCTCCGTCACCGTGGAATCGAGCACGTCGTGGATCGATTTTCCGTCGATCTTGATCTTGAGGACATGCGGCTGGTAGCGCTTGCCATCGCACTCCGGGCAGCGGACGAAGACGTCGCTGAGGAATTGCATCTCGATTTTCTCGAAGCCATTGCCCGCGCAACGGTCGCAGCGCCCGCGGCCGGAATTGAACGAGAACGATCCGGCGGTCAGTCCCGCCTCCGCCGCCTCGGGCGTCTGGGCGAAGAGCTCGCGGATCGGATCGAATGCGCCGAGGTACACCGCGGGGCTTGAGCGCGGCGTGCGCGAGAGGGGCGATTGATCGACCAAAATGATGGTTTCGATGCGCTGGGTGCCGAGCAGCTTGCCACAACGGCCGACGGCCGATTCATCCGTGCCGAGGCCGCGCTGCGCCTGGAAGTTCTCGTAAAGGACATCGTTGACCAGCGTGCTCTTCCCGGAGCCGGAAACACCGGTCACGCAGGTGAAAAGCCCGATGGGGAATTTGACGTCGATCTTCCGCAGGTTGTGCTCCGCGGCGGCCTTGACCTCCAGCCAATGCTTCGGCGTCCGGCGCTTCGCGGGCACCGGGACCGATTTGCGGCCGGAGAGATAATCGCCGGTGAGTGATTCCGCCACGCGATGCACTTGCGAGACCGGCCCATTGAAGACCAGGCCCCCGCCCGCCTCGCCGCGGCCGGGGCCGAGCTCGATGAGATTGTCCGCCGCGCGAATGACCGATTCCTCGTGCTCCACCACCAGCAGCGTGTTGCCCTTGTCGCGGAGGTTTTTCATCACGCGGATGAGGCGGCCGATGTCGCGCTGATGCAGGCCGACGCTCGGCTCGTCCATGACGAAGAGCGCATTGACCAGCGACGCGCCAAGGCATGTCGTGAGGTTTACGCGTTCCACTTCGCCGCCGCTGAGCGATTTCGTGGCGCGATCCAGCGTCAGGTACCCGAGGCCGACTTCCGCGAGGTACCGCAGCCGCGTCTCGACCTCCTGCCGGATCATCTCGGTATTCGGATCGTCGGCGGAAATGGAGGTCTTCAGCGTGGCCATCAGGTCGGCGAGCTTCGACACCGGCATGGCGGCGAGATCCGGCAGTGTCTGGCCATTGATGCGGAAATTGAGCGTCGACGGCTGAAAACGACCGCCGCGGCAATCGGCGCACAGCGTATAGGTCCGGTAGCGGCTCAGCAGCACGCGGACGTGCATCTTGTAGGTCTTCGATTCCAGCCAGTCAAAGAACCCCTTCACGCCGTACCAGCGCTCCTCGTCCTCGAGTTCCTCCACAGCTGCGCCGGTGCGTTTCTCGCCAAAGATCACGAAATCCTGGTCCGCCTTTGGCAATTCCTCGAAGGGTATGCGGGTATCGACTTCATGCTCCCGACACGCGCGGAGCAGGTCGTGCTGGCATTGGGCGCCATTCTCGGTCTGGAAGGGCTTGACCGCTCCATCCATGATGGAAATCGACCGGTCCGGGATGGCGCGGTCGAGATCGATGCCGATGCTGCGGCCGAATCCGCGGCAGGTCGGGCATGCGCCGAGCGGGTTGTTGAACGAAAACAGTCCCGGCGACGGCGGCGCGATCTCGATATCGCAATGCGCGCAATGCCAGCCGGCGGAGAAGGGGTGAATATCCGCGTACTCGGATTTCTGCTTTCCGGAATCGGCGATCACCGCCAGCCGCCCGCGCCCGAGCCGGAGCGCCGCCTCGATGGCCTCGAAGAGCCGCGTCTGGTTATCCGGCGAGAGAGTGACGCGATCCTGGACCACCCGCACGTTGGCCGGCAGCCGCGTGACCTCCGGTGGAGCGTCGGTGCGATGCGTCGCGCCATCCAGATAGACCCGCAGGTATCCCTGCGAGCAAAGAAACTCAAAGAACTCCGCCGGCTTGGTCTTGGCCGGGACGGGCACACCGAAGGTGATCAATACCGTGGGCGCCTGCGCCCCCTTGCGTTTGGAGGGCTTGAACGACTCCTGCACCTGTGTGGCGATGGAGCGGGCGGTTTCCGGCCGAATCTCCCGGGAGCACTCCGGGCATTGCGCCTTCGAGAGGCGCGGCATGAGGAGCTTCAGGTAATCGTTGATTTCCGTGATCGTCCCGACCGTGGAGCGGGTCGATTTCACATGGTTCGATTGCTCGATGGCGATGGCCGGCGGGATCCCGTGGATCGCCTCGACCTTCGGCTTGTCCATACGCTCCATGAATTGCCGGGTATACGGCGAGAAAGTCTCCACGTACCGCCGCTGGCCCTCGGCGTAGATGGTATCGAACGCCAGGCTCGATTTTCCGCTGCCGCTCGGCCCGGAGATGACGTTGAGCCGGCCCAGGGGGATATCGAGGTCGAATCCCTTCAGGTTATTCTGGCGGACGCCGCGGATTTGGATGGAATCGCCGTGGGCGGGCGAGGGCTCGGGATTTTTCAAGGACGGGAAAGCTCGCGCACCCGGGCCCGGTTTTCAAGTACCGCTGCAAGGAACTGCGCATCTTCCTGAGCATAGGGCGGTAGAAATCTTCCTCGGGGGAGTTTTTTCCGCAGATTAACGCAGATTTTCACAGATTTTTGAGAGGCAGAGAATCCTGCGATCCTATAGGGTCGCAAAAGATGGACACTCCCGATGAACGTCCGGCCCTGGTAGTGCCCTAATTTGAAAAACTCGGAAACAGATATGAATTTAGGCGAGGCTAATTTCTGGAAAAGGCGACAGCACGGAACATTCGGGCCTTTTGGCGGAAATCTTCACCTCTGGGACCGATATTGTCCCAAAATGGAATATGCCAAAATATGCACGCTTTTTCGGGTTCAATTGCGAGAAATGCTGGGTGTTGTTCACAATCCATTCACATTTCGGTTGAACCAAATTCAATCACGCGATAAATATGCGGTAAGTAAGTCACCTCTTCCCAGCGATGGCGCGGGGGGTGCTTTGGCCCAAGAGAAGCGATTTTCGAGAGCCAAAAACCGACCGGCAGGAAGCCGGATAGAAAGAGCCACATGAACGATTCAACAGTCACCCGTAAGGGTCGCGGACGCCCAAAGGGGTCTAATCCCGCCTCCCGCCAGATCGTGCTACCGACGCGAGTGCATGAAAAGGAGGCCATATTGATCGAAAAAGCGGCCAAAAAGCAGGGAATTTCGCGCACCGAATGGATGAGGAACGCGCTATTAAACGCAGCCCAATTCGGAATCGCACGCGCAGCATAAAATTTTGGACACGGCGGGACTCGAACCCGCATTTCACCAGATGTATAGCCGGGCGCTCTGCCATTGAGCTACGTGCCCATCTGGAGGTCGGGGATCACAACTCCCCGGCCTTCTTTTTTGTTCGTACACGAAGAAATATCTTGCCGCAATGAATTTTCTCGTGTACGAATTATTTCATGGCGAACATCCTGAGCAGAGAAAAGCAAATCGCGGTAATCGGTGCCCTCGCGGAAGGGTCCAGTATCCGCAGCATAGAGCGTCTTACCGGCGTCCATGGCGACACGATTGGACGGTTGGCCGTCCGGGTCGGGAAGGCTTGCGCGAGGATCATGGATGAGAAGATGCACGGCTTGAACTGCGACAAAATCCAGATGGATGAGATTTGGGGTTTCGTGGGCAAGAAACAGGCGAATCTCCGCCCCGGCGATGCTGCCAAGGGGCTCGGCGATGTCTGGACTTGGGTAGCGGTGGATGCCGATACCCGGCTGGTTCCCTGCTACCGCGTAGGCAAGCGAGACTCCTACAACGCCAAATGCTTCGTGGGCGACCTCGCCACCCGCGTCAATGGCCGGGTGCAAATCTCCACGGATGCGCTCGCGGCTTACGATGACGCCATTGAGCGCGGTTTCGGGACCAATGCCGACTACGGCCAGATCGTAAAAACCTACACCAGCAGCGAATTGGGTGCGCGTAGGTACAGCCCCCCGGAGATCGTCCACATTAAGCGCCAAGTGATTTCCGGCTCCCCGGACTTCAAGAGCATCTCCACCAGCTACGTCGAGCGCCAGAACCTCACCATGCGGATGCACATGCGCCGTCTCACCCGGTTGACCAATGCCTTCTCCAAGAAGCTCGAAAACTTTGAGGCCGCAGTTGCTCTCCATTTCGCATATTACAACTTCGTGAGGATTCACAAATCCCTGCGGATGACCCCGGCCATGGCGGCTGGCGTCTCACAGACCGTGTGGAGCATCGCAGACCTCGTGGACGCCGCCGCATGAGCACGGAATTACTAGCGGACATACAGAAGGCCGTAGAGCGAGCGGGAGAATGCAAGGCCGAACACATAGAGAGCGTGGCCGTGGTAGAAATGTTCCGTGGTAAAACCGCGTGGCAAGGCGTGGTGGAATCCTTCCGCCTCATCGGGCACCCCAAAGCCAAGCGGGCGTATGGCTGGGCATACCAGGATGGCGAGGAGACGCGCTACTTAGCCGTCCTAGAGCTTCCTCCCGTGGATTCGCCAAACACTGCCGTTCGGGCGGCGATTGCGGCGGGAGCGCAGAAATGAGGTTATGGGGGTTGACGTTGTCAAGGGATTTGTTATGGTTTTTATGTGGAATTTATATTCAACATCCGAAAATCAATTGCGGCGGTTGCGCTCCTCTGCGAACGCAACGGAGGTAAAATCGAGGTGCGCGAAATGTTGAAAATGCTGTACCTCGCAGAAAAGACGGCCATCACCAAATGGCACCGAAGCATCACTGGGGACCAGATTTTCTCCATGCCTCAGGGGATGGTGTTGAGCAGAATTTACAATCTTGTCCGTTACATTGTTTCGGGCTCCGACATGGAAGCATGGAAGAGCGTTTTTACGCCGCGCGATGGGCACACATTCGCGTTTAAGGAGAATGCAGAACCTGACATAGGACCGCTTTCGGAACGGGAAGAAGAGGCTCTTGTGGGTGCGTTTGAAACGATTAAGGGGCTGATTCGGGATCACGGCGATGAATACATCAACGTGCTTCACAAGCGTTTGCCTGAATGGACGAACCCAAATGGGTCGTCCATTCTGATTGATCCTTCTGAAATTCTTCTGAAATTTGGAGAAGACCCGGACGAAATTACTGCGATTTCGGCTGAGCTAGCCGCCATAAATTCTGCCAAACTGGCGCTCCAGTTGTAGGAATGATTTCAGAGGGAGAGACGTTTCTATGGTGCGGAGATGCTCAAGTTCAGCATCTCTACATCGCAATGAACAATTCGGGGGCCTGCAATCAAAAGTTGGCGCTGTTCAATCTCACTGAATCTTCGGGTGGAATAGCGTCCTTTGTCCTAACGAAAAATGACCACCCATACATCTACAAAAACAGCGATGTGAACTTCGGCGACGGAATCTACACAGACGATTACATTCTCGAATGGAACGTCAAATGCGGAAAAGCATGCCCGCAAAAAAATATGGACATCGGAATGGTTCAAAAAATAGCCGAGGTAGCCGTCAACCATCCTGCCGTCTCTCGGGAAATCAAAATCCTTCTCCGCGAATTTTGGGGATTCTAATTCCCCAAATTAGGGCACTACCCCGGCCCTTACCAAGGAGACAATTCTCCGAGCGCTCTCTATTTTGAACGAAAAGCTCGGGGAGGAAGGCGTCATCGGAGAAATATGCCTATTTGGTGGCACAGCCATGGTTCTTGCATTCAATGCTCGTTTGTCCACTCAGGACGTGGATGCCGTTTTCGAGCCGCCGGAAATCATCAGGCGCCGAGCTCAAGAGATCGCCGATGAAATTGATCTTCCGGTCGATTGGCTGAATGACGGGGTAAAGGGATTCGTTTCAGCTTCGCCGGAATATACGACAGAGGGTCTGCCGGAGATGGCGCATCTGCGGATCGTTCGTCCAACAGCCGAATACCTGCTCGCGATGAAATGCATGGCGTCGCGCTTTGCCTCGTATGCGTCGCGAGGCGATAGGAATGATATTGCGTTGCTCATTGAACACCTGAAGCTGCGAGACGCAGAAAGCGTTTTTAGAATCGTGGAGAAATTCTATCCACCCGAGCGTATCCTTCCGAAGACCACTTTCCTGATTCAGGAACTCTTTCAAAATTCGCCATGAGAAAATCAACCCGCCCCAAGACCCTCGCGGAGGTTGCGGCACTCGCCCGCGACGGCGATATGCTTGGGTTCTCGATTGCCGAGTTTCTCGACGAGTTTTACGCCGAGCCGCTGGCGGAGCGGCTTGCGGAGGAGCCACGCTCGCTAACGGAGTTGCTCACTGACGAAGGCCTCGCCGATGCCTATCTGGCCGCAATCGCCGACCATCTTTCCCGGCAGTATCAGATGAAGCGGCCGCCGTGGGTTTTTGGCCCCGGCCGTGTTCTTGCCAATCCCTGGTTCGCCATGGAATCCCACGGGGGCCGGATGTGCATGCTTATCGAGAGCCCTTCGGCCTTCCGCGAGCGGAATATTTTCGTTTCCGCGAATGCCCTCAGCCGGGCGTGAGCGCTGTGCTTTGCTTGCTGCGGCCTGATTTTAGCCAACGCTGATAGGCCGAAAATATCCGATGATTTGCTCTGGCTTTCGAACGCAAATCTGGATGTGCGTTTGCTCGTGAAAACCGGCATTTTCGTAGAGTGGCGAACCTTCGATAAACGCTGCGCGCACGGTGTCGAATGCGAGTTCACCCTCCATCTCTCTCATCAGATGCACATAGTTGATTACGGCGCAGTCCAACACGCGAATCGGCACCTGATTTCCTACCTTCCTGTTCAGCGGCATGGCGGCTTCCGACATTTCGTAGGTCTTTCTAAGTTCGCTGTAGCCGCGCTTCACCGCCCTGATCGACTCCGCCTCCAATAGGTCGAGGCAATTGCCCAAATCGATAATCGCGCCGACCACGAAGGGCTTGGTGATCTTTGCGCGACTAGATTTCGGGTTGGCCCTGGCGAATTTTGCCCAGTCGAGTGCCCTCCGCGGACTGTTTTCCCAGAAATAGATGCCAGTCCCCAGCCAGTCGTAATCATTGCCGCTTGCTTTGAGGTGCTCTTGATTGGCAAGAACCTTCTCGCCGACCGTCTTGTCGCAGCCGTGATAACCAAGAACAAACGCCGAGGCCCGCGTCATCGGCCAAGGCTACCCGCCGTAACGTTTGGTCAGCTTCCCACCCTTGGTGATAAAGCCGTGCTTGACCAGCCACGCTCTGGCCGTCTTCTTCGAACGCCTCAGCTTTTTCGAGCCCCTCTCGATCGCGGCGATATCGCGATCGACTTCGGCTGCGCTGCGTGGAACAAGAACCGTACTCACAGGCTCAGGTTACCGTTTCCGTGGTGCCATTCAACAGGTTTCTCGGTCAACCCGTACCCGTTCAGGTCGCCCCCCCACTATCCATGGGAGTACAAACCAGTCGTGTATGGGGCCACTGACCCCTACTTCCGCTTCAGCGTCGCCGAGAGCTTGCTCACGCGCTGGCGCATGACCTTGCCCATCTTGAACTTCACCGTCGCCCGCTCGGGGATCTTGAACTCGCTGCCCGGGACGTTCGGGTTGCGGCCCACTCGGGGCTTGGTGAGCTTGACCTCGAGAATGCCAAAGTTGCGCAGCTCCACGACGTCATTCTCGCTAAGCGCATCGGTGATGTAATCGAGGGTTTTCTGAATGACATCGTAGACATGATGCTGGACCATGCCGGTGTCATTCGAGATTTTTACCACGAGGTCTCGTTTGGTGAGCGTTGCCATTGTTTTTTTAATTTATCGCACCTCGAACGTCTCGCAAGTGCCTTTCTAAAAGAGATTAGTGAAATTATCTTTCGGCGGATATGTTTCCGGCGCGATTTCGCTCGCGGTCTTGAAATGGACCTTCGCGATTTCACGTAGAATCTCCGGCCCATGCGCCGCCGCCAGCTCGGTGGCCATCTGTTTGACCTGCGCCGAGGCGCCACGCAGGAATTCCTTGCCGTACTTGCGGCCTGACTGGTCCATCCAATCGATAAACGTCTCACGCGCCAGGATGGAGGCCGCGGCCACGGCCGGGTCGGACTCGGCCTTGGTCCGCTGCTCAAGGAGGATTCCGCGGCCCTTTTCCATCAGAGCGCTCTCGATGAGCTGGGGCCGGGCGAATTGATCGGAGAGCGCGCGGGGGCAATCGGGCCGCATCGTGAGCAATTCCTCGATGACCGCGGCATGGCCCCAGGCGAGGAGCCTGTTCAGATTAGGTCGTTTTGCGAGGATCTCGTTGTACCGGGCCGGGCCGATGCGAATCACCTTGTTGACCGCCCCCTGGGTCTTGCGGATGCCGTCGGCCAGCGTGCGGATTTTTTTGTCGGACTTGATGTTTTTGCTGTCCTGGACGCCCATGTCCATGAACTTGCGGGCGATCCCCTTGTCCACATAGACCCCCGCGATGACCAGCGGGCCGAAGAAATCGCCCTTGCCGCTCTCGTCGATGCCGAAGTGCGGGCTGAACCGCTCGGGATTGTGCAGCTCCTCGTACCCCAGCTTCGCCTCGCCGAGCACCTCCGGCTCGAGGGTGAACTGGACGAACTCCTGCGCGGTCTTCCCCTGGATGACGACTTTTGGGCCTTTTTCGTAAACGGCGATGCTAAGTTTGTTTTTCTGGGCGTAGAAAAGGGTGTAGGGCTTGGGCGTGAACGTCCAATCGTCCCGGAGCAGGATCGCCTTGAGCTTGCCAGCCTGCTCGGTGGTCAACGGGGAGGTGTAAATGGGGTTGGGTTTATCCGGCACGATGGACCAGAGTACAACGGAGTGGGGCAGGAAGGCCGAGGGAAAATTTCGTCGGGTGGTCACGGCATGGTTTGCGACGAACGCGCGCGATTTGCCGTGGCGGAAGACGAAGGATCCATATGCGATTTTGGTTTCGGAAATCATGTGCCAGCAGACACAGGTGGGGACGGTGTTGCCGTATTTTGAGCGGTGGATGCGGCGGTTCCCGGACTGCGCGCGCCTCGCGGCGGCCACGGAGCATGAGGTGATGGGGATGTGGCAGGGACTCGGGTATTATTCGCGTGCGCGGAATTTGCATCGCGCGGCGAAGGCGGTGGTCGAGGCGGGAGCGTTCCCCAGGGTGCTGGAGGAGATCAGGGCGCTGCCGGGGGTGGGGCGCTATACGGCGGGGGCAATTGCGGCGTTTGCGTACGATGACGCGGTGCCGCTGGTGGATGCGAATGTCGCCCGGGTGCTGGCGCGGTTTTTTGCCGTGCTGGAGCCGGTCAACGCCGGCGCCGGGCTGGCGCGGGTGTGGGAGCATGCGGAGCGATTGCAGCCGGCAACCCATGGGCGGGCTTTCAACGCCGGACTGATGGAAATCGGTGCGCTGATTTGCACCCCGCGCAGCCCGAAATGTGGCGCGTGTCCCATCGCGGAATTTTGCGCCGCACGCGCGATGGGAGCCCAGGAGGAATTGCCCGCAAAGAAAACGCGCCCGAAGCTGGTCCGGCTTTTGGAACCGTGCGCATTGATCACGCGGGACGGTGAAGTCTTGCTGCAGCACCAGAGCGGCCGGCGGTGGAAGGGCTTGTGGAAATTGCCGGCGCTGGAACCGATCCCGGAGCGGCCGCCGGAATTGGTGATCGAATATCCCTTCACCCATCACAAGGTGACGCTCTCGGTGTACCGGGCCCGGGCGCCGAAGGTGGTGACGGCGGGACGGGCATGGCATTCCATCAGCGGCCTCGCGGATGTCCCGCTGGCGGCCGCGCACCGGCGTGCGCTCGAAACCCTCGTGCAGCGCGTAGCGTGTATTTGAACGGCGCTGCCGCGCCAAATCGGATTTGCGCCCCCAGCCACCGTTCGACTATCTTCCCCTCTCCCGTATGCCCATGACCGCCACAGAGACTGTCCCAGACGCCACCGGCCACTTCGGCCCGTATGGCGGCATGTTTGTCCCCGAGACACTGATGACGGCGCTGCACGAGCTTACCGCCGAATATGCCCGTGCGCGTGCCGATCGCGGCTTCTCCGAGGAGCTCGATTACCTCCTTCGCGACTTCGCCGGGCGGCCGACGCCGCTCTATCACGCGGAGCGTCTCACGGAGCACCTGGGCGGCGCGAAGATTTACCTTAAGCGCGAGGACCTGCTCCACACCGGCGCGCACAAGATCAACAACGCCCTCGGCCAGATCCTCCTTGCGCGCCGCATGAAGAAGACGCGCATCATCGCGGAGACCGGCGCGGGCCAGCACGGTGTCGCGACGGCAACCGTGGCGGCGCGGTTCGGGTGCGAATGCGTCATCTACATGGGCGCCGTCGATATGGAGCGCCAGTCGCTCAATGTCGCCCGGATGCGTTTCCTCGGCGCGACCGTCGTGCCGGTGACGGCCGGTCAGGCGACACTCAAGGAGGCGATCAATGAAGCCATGCGCGACTGGGTCACCAATGTGCGCACGACCCATTACATCCTCGGCACCGCTTACGGCTCGCATCCCTACCCGATGATGGTCCGCGATTTCCATCGTGTCATCGGCGTCGAGGCGCGCCGGCAGATTCTGGAGAAGGAAGAGCGCCTGCCGGATCTGCTCGTCGCCTGCGTGGGCGGCGGCAGCAACGCGATCGGGCTGTTCCATCCGTTCCTCGAGGATGCGTCCGTGAAAATGGTCGGCGTGGAAGCGGGTGGCGAGGGGATCATCTCCGGCAAACATGCGGCGCGGTTCCAGGGTGGCCGCCTCGGCGTGTTGCAGGGGGCAAAGTCATGGCTGCTCGCGGATGAGAACGGGCAGATTCAGCTCACGCATTCCATCTCCGCCGGGCTCGATTATGCCGCGGTCGGCCCGGAGCATTGCCTGCTGCGCGACCAGGGGCGGGTGCAATACGATTATGCGACCGACAGCGAGGCGCTCGAGGCATTCCAGACCCTGTCGCGGCTGGAGGGCATCATCCCCGCGCTCGAGTCCGCCCATGCCATTGCGCATGTGATGAAGGTGGCGCCGGAGATGGATGGCATCATCATTGCGAACCTCTCCGGCCGCGGCGACAAGGACGTGGCGCAGGCCGCCGAAAAGCTGCTCTGAGCAGGAAATTTCGATTATTTTCGTCCAGATACGAATAAGATCGGTCCACGATCCGAATAGGGCGTGATTGCCCTATGCTCTGGACCTTGTTCGTTCTGCTTCTGCTAGCATGGATGATCTGCGTCCTCGTCGTGGGCATCAGTAGCGTGGCCATTCACCTGCTGCTGGTCGCAGCCGGTTTGGTGCTGTTCGGGCGGTTGCTCAGCCTGGGGAAATAAGCCATTTTTGTAGCGATGGCTCGGTGAGCCATGCGGGGGGAGACTATGCAACTCACAGACCCCGGTCTGCGATAATCTCCCCGCTGTAAGGCCACGATTCCGGCTCCGTCACCAATCCTGCCCGCACCGGATTCCGATACACATAATCCCACTTCTCTGCACAGCTCTCATCGGACCTAATTAAGTGATCATGAAACTCTGCCTGCCATACGCCGCGGGCGAAGCCCAACTCCCGGATCAATCTCTTTGAAGTCCATTCTTTCCATCGCCCGATGAATTTTTCCAGGCTCGATGCTTCCTGCCGGGCCGCGCAGAAAAAATGGACGTGATCCGGCATGATCACGTATCGGGCGATGTTCCAGCCGTGTCGTGCGGGAGCAGAGCGCCATTCGTCGATCAGGATGGAGGAAACATCCGGAGCAGCCAGGACGGGCTTCCGTCGGAAGGTGCAGGTGGTAATGAGGTGTAGCGGGTGATCTTCCAGCAGGACATCCATTCGCCTGAGATGCCGGTGGGGCCGCCGCATAAGCGGGAACATAGGGAATATCAAGTTACAGAGCAAGGCGGGGTCAACCCCCGCATGGCTCACCGAGCCATCGCTACAAAATTTGCGCTCCTGCGGAGCGGGCGGGCTTTTGCGCTGCGAGGCTCAGCATTGGCCACCACCAGACGATTTTTCCTTCTTCCTCGGCTACGCGGTACTCGGCGCGGATCGACTCGCTCGCGTTGGCGATCAGCATAAGGACGGCGGCGCGGTTTTCCGGCGAGGTATTGGCCGCGCCGAAATACCACTCGAGGTCCGGCTGTTTGCGATATGCCACCTGGAGCTTTTCCACCCGCAGGCCGGCCGCCTCGCACATGGCGCGCCACTCGCGGGGCGGTATGAGCCTGTTGTGGCTCGGGTCTCGCAATTTCTCGACCTGATGCAACCATGCTTCCGCCTCCGGGTCATCATCCGGCACCGTGCCATCGATGACGACAAACCATCCGCCGGGAGCCAGCACCCGCGCGCTCTCCCGCACGAACGATGACGGCGACGAAAAGTGATGCGGGGCGACCCGGCACGTCACGAGCTGGAACGCCCCATCCGGGTACGGCAGCGCCTCCGCGGAATGCTCGCGGGTCTCAAGGCTCAACCCGCGCTCACCGGCCCCCTCGCGGACGCGCTGAAGCATCGCGGGCGTCAAATCCGACGCCGTCACGCGGTAACCCTCCCGCGCCAGATGAAACGCCGCGTGTCCCGCGCCGGTGGCGATATCGAGCGCCTGCGCACCCACGGGGATCGGCAATCCTTCCAGTGCGGCGGCGAGATCGTGGGTGTCCTCCAGAATGTGGCCTTTCGCATACCGGTGGCTTTGCTTCTGGAACTGTTCCTGGGCCGCGTGCTGGATGGAGTCGAGTGGCATAAACGGGATTGTTTTGACGTGAATATAGGCATAGTCGCGCTTAAATTCAAACGCTTGTATGAAAATTGCATTTTACACAGTCAGTTCACACGAAGAGACACGGCGGTACCCGGAGGAAATAAGGAGAGAAAATCGCTCGATCTTTCTGTCTCTCTTTTGCGTTCTCTGCGCTCTTTGCGGTTGAACCATGATTTTTAACCGCAGAGAACGCAAAGATCACAAAATCTCTGTGTCTTTCCTCCCGTGTCCCTCCGGGTGGCAGTCTTCAGCTCTGTGCCAGGGCTTGTCATCGCGTCAAACCGGGTCAAATATCACTGGTCGTGAAGAATCCCCTTATTCTGGCCCTCGATGTACCGGACCAGGACTCCGCGCTGCGGCTGGTGGAGCGGCTTGGGCCCGCGGTGCCGTTTTACAAGATCGGCCTCCAGCTTTTTACCAAGTGCGGCCCCGCAGTGGTGCAGGCCATCAAGTCCACTGGCGCGCAGGTTTTCCTCGACCTGAAGTTTCACGATATCCCGAATACCGTCCGCCATAGCGTGGAGTCTGCGTGCGCGCTCGGCGTCGATATGCTGACCATCCACCTATGTGGCGGCGGCGCGATGATCCGCGCGGCGGCCGATGGCGCCAGCGGTGGCGCGCTGGTGCTCGGCGTCACGGTGCTGACCAGTAGCAATCGCGAGACAATGAAGGAGACGGGCGTCGACGCGGCCGTCGAGGATCAGGTGCTGCGGCTCGCTCGGTTGGGGGTTGAGAATGGGGTCACCGGCGTGGTCGCGAGTCCGCTCGAGGTCACGCTGCTGCGGCAGGTTTTCGGGGGCGTTCTTACCATTGTCACACCCGGCGTGCGGCCGGAGTGGGCTGCCGCCAATGACCAGCAGCGCATCATGACCCCGAAGGCTGCAATGCTGGCCGGGGCGGATTACCTTGTCATCGGACGGCCCATTACGGGACACGAAAATCCTCGCGAGGCCGCGGAACGAATCCTCACGGAACTGGAGTGAAGACCAATGCCCTCTTCTGGGTAATCCTCTGCGCAAACGCCGGGATGTACCTGCTGGATACGGTGGCCAACCGGCTGAACCTCCGCGCGCTGAAGCCGGAGCTGCCCGGCGAGTTCGCCGGTGTGTATGACGCGGAGGAGTACCGCCGCTTTCTCGATTACACCGCCGTGCGGGCGCGGTTCGAGCGCATCGGCGCGACGTGGGACCTCGTCATCCTGCTCACGTTCTGGCTCTCCGGCGGCTACGATTGGCTGGATCACATCGTGCGCCGCCAGCACGAGCAGGTGATTTGGACGGGCCTGCTCTACCTGGCCAATCTCTATTTGGGGCACTGGCTCCTGGATTTGCCGCTGGAGATTTACGACACGTTCCGCATCGAGGAGCGGTTTGGGTTCAACAAGACCACGCCGTGGACGTTCGTGGGAGACCAGATTAGATCGCTTTTGTTGACCGCCAGCATCGGCTCCCTCGTGCTCTACCCGATCCTCGCCATTTTGCAATACGGCGGCGCCAACGCGTGGCTTTATGCGTGGGGGTTGAGCGCGGTGCTGCTGACTGGAATGGTCTTTGCCGCGCCGGCGCTGATCCTGCCGCTCTTTAACAAGATGACGCCGCTTGAAGACGGGGAGCTGCGTCGGGCGATCATGGCGTGCGCGGAGCGGCTCGGGTTTCCGCTGGCGGATATTTCCATCATGGATGGCTCGAAGCGTTCGACCAAGGCGAATGCGTTCTTCACCGGCATGGGCGCCACCAAGCGCGTGGTGCTGTACGATACGCTCGTGAAAAATCACACCACCGACGAGCTGGTGGCCGTGCTCGCCCACGAGATCGGGCATTACAAGCTGCGGCACATCATCCAGCACATCCTTGGGGCGATCCTGAACATCGGCGTCTTTCTTTTCCTGGCGCAATGGATGATCCGGTGGCCGGCATTGTTCGCGGCTTTCGGCGTGCGCCAGCCATCGATCTACGTTGGGCTGGCATTATTCCTCGTGCTGTACGGGCCGCTCAGCCGGCTGCTTGGCATCATCCGCAGCGCGCAAAGCCGGCGGCATGAATTCGCGGCCGACCGTTTCGCCGCGGAGTCCACCGGCCTGCCGCGCGCCCTTGGCGATGCGCTCAAGAAACTCTCCCGCAACAACCTCGGCAACCTCGCGCCGCACTGGCTGCACGTGGTGTTGTATCACTCCCACCCGCCCGTGCTTGAGCGGGTGCGGGCGCTGGAGGGGCGGGGGAATTGAGCCGACGCAATCCCCGTTTCTGCCATCCGGCTTACACAGCCGTCGCCAGCGACTCGCGCACCGCCGCGAGCTGGCGGGCGGAGCCGAGCTTCTCATTCCGGCTCGCGATGAATGTCGCGTATTCCTTCATGAAAATCTTGCCCGGGGGCCGGAAATCGAACTGCTCGGGATGATCGCGGAAGAACTCGCGGTGAACGCGGGTCCAGACGAGGCGGCCGTCGGTGTCGATATTGATCTTCGTCACGCCCAGCTTCGCGGCGGGGAGATATTCGTCCAGGTTCACGCCGCAGGCGCTCGGGTCGAGCTTGCCCCCGGCGGCGTTGATGCGCAGGACCTCGTCGTGCGGGACGCTGGAGGAGCCGTGCATGACGATGGGCGTCGGCGGCAGGCCGGCGGCGGCGATGTGATCGCGAATCTGGATGATGACGTCAAAATGCAGGCTCTGCTGACCCTTGAATTTGTAAGCGCCATGGCTGGTGCCGATGGCCGCCGCGAGCGCGTCGCAGCCGGTCTGCTTGATGAATTCCACGGCCTCGACAGGGTCGGTCAGACAGGCGTGATGCTCGTCCACGGCGATGTCTTCCTCGACACCGCCCAGCATGCCGAGCTCGGCCTCCACGGAGACGCCGGCGGCATGGGCGCGATCGACCACGCGCTTGGTGATCTCGACGTTCTTCTCGAACGGCTCGTGCGAGGCGTCGATCATCACCGAGCTGTAAAAACCCGAGTCGATGCAATCGTAGCAGCTCGCCTCATCTCCATGGTCGAGGTGAACGGCAAAAATGGAATCCGGCCAGATTTCCTCGGCGGTCCGGATGATGGCCTCGAGCATTTGCTTGTTGGCGTAGGAGCGCGCCCCCTTGGAGAGCTGGATGATGAATGGCGCCTCGCTCTGCATGCAGCCTTCGAAGAGGCCGTTGGTTTGCTCGAGGTTATTGATGTTGTAGGCGCCTAGTGCGAACTTCCCGTAGGCTACTTTGTAGAGTTCCGCTGTGGTGACGATCATGGCAGTGTTGGATTAAACGACCTCCTGAGCGGGTGGGCAAGCCGTTTCTGGCGGGGCGGGCGCTCCCTTCAATGGGATCAGATCCACGTCCCAGCCGGGATCACAGCGCCCTTGGGGATAATCACGATCCCGTCGCGGATGTAAAAATTGTCGCCGTCCATCGTCTCGGGCTTCCCCTCGGGCGAGATGGCGGAGCCATCCCCGATCCGCGCGTTCTTGTCCACGATGGTGTGCTCGATGGTGCAATTCTTCCCGATTCCGTACGGCACCTCGCCCGCCTTTTCCTTTGCCGCCATGTCTGCGTCGTAAAAATCGGCCCCCATGATGATGGAATTGCGGATGCTGGTCCCTGCACCGATATAGGAGCGGATGCCGATCACCGAGCGCTCGATGTGCGCATCGGCGATCTTGCATCCGTCGGAGATGATCGCGTGGCGCACCGTCGCACCGTTGATCTTGCTTGCCGGCAGGAACCGCGCGTGAGTGTACACCGGGCAGGTGGAATCAAAGAAACTGTACTCCGGCACCGGGTTGGTGAGGTTCAGGTTCGCATCGAAGAATGCGCGGATGGTGCCGATGTCCTCCCAGTACCCCTGGAAGATATAGGCATGCACCGCCAGGTTGCGGATCGACTGCGGGATGATGTGCTTGCCGAAATCGACATAGTCATTGTCCAGCGCCTGGACGAGGGTGTCGCGGTTGAAGACGTAGATGCCCATGGAGGCCTGGTAGAGCTCCTCGGCGGGTTCCTTATCCAGCTCCGCCAGCAGCGGGCCGGGGATTTTCAGCTCGTCCAGCAGCGCGGCATCTTTCGGTTTCTCGTCAAAGCGGGTGATGCGCCGGTCGGCATCCGTGTGCATGATGCCAAAGTCCGATGCCGCCGCGCGCGAGACGGGGATGGTGGCGATGGTGATCTCGGATTTTTTCTCGATGTGCTGGCGGATCACGTCGCGGTAATCCATCCGGTAGAGCTGATCGCCGCTCAGGATGATGAAATAATCGTAAGGGCGCTGGAGGAAATCGCGCAAGTTCCGCCGGACGGCGTCCGCGGTCCCCTGGTACCAATGAGAGCCGCTGGGCGTCTGCTGAGCCGCCAGCACTTCCACGAAGGAGCGCGAGAAATTGTCAAACTTGTACGCCGCCGAGATATGGCGGATGAGCGAGGTGCTATTGAATTGCGTAAGCACATACATCTGCCGGAGCCCGGAGTTGATGCAATTGGAGATCGGGATATCGACGATGCGATATTTCCCGGCCAGGGGGACGGCCGGTTTGGAGCGATCCTTGGTGAGCGGGAAGAGCCGCGTGCCGGCGCCGCCGCCCATGATGATCGCAAGAGTCCGCTGTTCGATGGAACGAAGTTTACCGGATGTCATTGGAAGAAAGGGGAGCAGAAGTATGGGAACCGGGATTGCAGATTGCGAGAATTCTCCGCGCGGTGATGGTGGATTTATTGGGAACAGGATCTGATTTGGAGCACATTCAGTCCTGCCCTTCAGGGCCTCCGGGCCTGCAATGGACTAAAAGTTCGTATTATGGCTTGCAAAAAGGGATGCCGGGAGATATTCCGCCAGTTATGAGGGCAGGGGCAGGACATCAAACTCTAACCAGGAGATCGAATGAATGATATGAAAGGGACTGAATACGATATTGTTGCAACGAGGGATTCGAGCCGCTGGATGGATTACAGTCCCCGCGCGAATGGACGCCATGGCCCCGGCGTGGCGCGGATCGAGCCGCTGGAGTCCCGGATCGCGCCCGCCGCGGTGGTGATCACCGTCAATACGCTGAGTGATCACGATATCGCCAATAAAACCACGCTTGCCGACGCCATTGCCACCGCCAATAACCCCAGTACCCCAGGCACCGCCTATATCATCGATTTCAGCCGTGGCCTGAAGGGGACCATCACGCTAAGCTCCACCCTCAATATCACCGGGGATGTAACGATCAACGGAGCCGGCATTGCCCTCAACGGCGCGGGGAAGGTGCAGGATCTTTACATCAGCGGCGGGGGCGCCGTGACATTGAACGGTTTGAGAATCATCGGCGGGAACGCAACGGGTGTGCTGGCGTCAGGCATTGGCGGCGGCATCTACATTAACGATTCCGGTGGGACCGTAACCCTGAGCCAGTGCGTGGTCTCGGGCAATCACGCCATCGGCGCACGTGGCACACCGGGGAGCGTCACCACCAACACCGGCAGTGCCGGCTATGCCGGCGAGGGCGGCGGTATCGCCATCGTGGCGGGCACCGTATCGATCCAGAGCTCAACCATCTCCGGCAATGTTGCCATCGGTGGCGCTGGAGGCGTGGGAGGTTATTCTGGCGGTTACGCCGAGGGCGGAGGAATTTTCAATCAGGGGACCTTGACGCTGGTCAACTCCCACGTCACAGGCAATGCCGCCATTGGCGGAGCTGGCACGGCCGGTTTCAACGGGGTGGCTTATTCCCTGGCTGCAGCCGGTCCTGTGGCTGCCTATAACGGCGGTCAAGGCGGCAAAGCGTATGGCGGCGGGATCGCGAATTCCGGTGGTACGCTCACCGTTCAAAATACCGCAAAAAATATCTCCGTTGTATCCGGCAATGTGGTCAAGGGTGGCGCGGGTGGCAACGGGGGTGTGGCTTACAATGGCGCGAATGGAAGCAACTTTCACGTCGTGGCCGGCGCCTACGGCGGTCCCGTGTACGCGTCAGCGGGTGGATATGGCGGCAACGGCGGCTATGGCGGCAACGGCGGCAACGCAGGAGGAGGGGGCGTCAGCTCCACCGGCGGCTCTGTGACGATCATGAGCTCCACCATCTCCGGCAATGTCGTATTCGCCGGCGCGGGCGGAAGCGGAACCAATGGCGGACACGGAGGCAAAGGGGGCAACGGCGGAGTGATCCCGGCCACCGGAGGCCCCTACGGAAACCCTGCGATGACCTACTACGGCTATGCCGGAGGCAACGGCGGAAACGGCGGCAATGCTGGCAACGCCGGGTTTGCATCCGGCGGAGGTCTGTTCACCAAGGACTCGCTCACCATTCAGGCCTCCACAGTATCCGGCAACATTCTCCACGCGGCGGCTGCCGGCCATGCCGGGCTCGCCGGGGCGCCCGGCGCACACGGCACGCTCTACCAGTCAGGAGGCACTCCTCCCACCGCTGGCACAGCGGGGACAGCCGCCACCATTACGCCCAGTGCGGGTGGCGGATTTTACATTGGTGGCGGGACTCTTACCGTTTCGATCAGCACCTTTGCGAAAAACAGCGCGCAACATGGAGGCGGCGGGAGTATCACGCAATCGACTACCGCGGCGATCTATAACAGCACCTTCGCCTTGAACGCAGCCACGCTCTCCGGCGGAGGCGGCGGACTCTTCGTGGACCCGGGCAATACCGGCACGCTGACCGTGGTGAGCACCATCATCGCCCAGAACCTCACATCGAATGTGAGCGGAACCTCCGGGGCCACCATGACGGACGACGTCACCACCGGAACGGTTCTCTCCCCAGTCTTCGCGCTGCACAGTGGCGGATTTACCGATACGCTCCTTCCGTTGTTGACGCTGGCCAAGGTTGGCAACGATGGCACCTCGAATCCTCTCACTCTCACGGCCGACCAGAACGGCGTGGCGTTTGGAGCGTCCACGATCGAGATTGGCGCCGTGCAGACTCCTGTTTGACCGGTATTGCCTGACGGAACGGGCGTGGTGGCGCGCCCGCGTTCGCACGTCCACGCGCTGCGATGGGGCCTCGGAGCCCCATCCCTCTTGCGCCCCCGTCGCGTTTCTGTAACCTACCCCCTCCCTTATGTGCGGAATTGTAGGTTATATTGGCAAAGCTGACGCGGCGCCCATCCTTCTGGATGGTTTGCGGCGGCTGGAGTACCGCGGCTACGACTCCGCCGGCGTCGCCACCATCGAGAACGGCACCCTGGAGATCCGCAAATGCGTCGGCCGCATCGCAAATCTGACCAGCCTCCTGGAGAGCGATCCGCCGCGCGGCACGGTGGGCATCTGCCATACCCGCTGGGCCACCCATGGCGGCGTGACGGATGCCAACGCCCATCCCCATTTCGACCAGTCCCACAAGCTCGCCCTCGTCCACAACGGCGTGATCGAGAATTACCAGACTCTCCGCGATGAGCTGATCCGCGAGGGCCACATCTTCCAGTCCCAGACCGATACCGAGGTCCTCGCGCACCTGGTGGGCAAGCATTATGACATGGCGCGGGGCGAGGCCACGAAGGGCCGCCTCATCGATGCCCTCCGCAAGGCGCTCAAGCAGGTCATCGGCACGTACGGCATCGCGCTCGTCCACAGCGACTTGCCGGACATCATTGTCGGCGCGCGGCGCGGCAGCCCGCTCGTGCTCGGGATTGGCAAAGGGGAGAACTTCCTGGCCAGCGATGTCAGCGCCGTGGTCGCCCATACGCGGGACGCCGTTTACCTGAACGATTTCGACATTGCCTGCCTCGACACGGAGGGCTTCGAGATCAGCTCCCTCCTCGGCGGCAGCAGCGGCTACGAGGTCAGCAAGGTCGAGTTCAGCGAGAAGGATGTCGATAAGGGGGATTACCCCCATTACATGCTCAAGGAGATCTTCGAGCAGCCGGAGACCATCCACGACGCCATGCGCGGCCGGCTTTCCCTGGAGGAAGCGACCGCCAAGCTCGGCGGCCTCGAGATGACGCCCGGCGAGCTCCGCGACGTGGACCGCATCGTCCTCGCAGGCTGCGGTACCGCGCGGCACGCCGCGATGGTGGGGGAATACCTCATCGAGACGCTGGCCCTCCTGCCCGTGGAGGTGGAGTTCGCCAGCGAGTTCCGTTACCGGAACATGCCGATGGACAAGGACACCCTCGTCTTCGTTATTACCCAGAGCGGCGAAACCGCCGATACCCTCGCAGCCATGCGCGAGAGCATGCGCAAGGGCCACCGGACCCTCGGCATTTGCAACAACGTCGCCAGCACCGTCGCCCGCGAGGATGACGGCGGCGTTTACATGCATGCCGGCCCGGAGATCGGCGTCGCGGCCACCAAGAGCTTCACCTCGCAAGTCGTCATCCTCACCCTGCTCGCGCTGCTGCTCGGCCGCATCCGGCACCTCTCCACCAGCGACGGCATCAAGATCATCGAGGAGCTCGAGGCCATTCCGGACAAGGTCCGCCAGGTCTTGAAATTGAACGACCAGATCAAGGCGATCGCCCAGAAGTATTCCGGCGCGAAGTCGATGATGTTCCTCGGGCGCCAGTTCAATTACCCCATCGCCCTCGAGGGCGCGCTCAAGATGAAGGAGATCTCCTACATCAACGCCGAGGGCCACCCGAGCGCCGAGCTCAAGCACGGCGTCATCGCCCTCATCTCGCCGGAGCTGCCCAGCGTTTTCATCGCCCCCGAGGATTCCGTGTACGACAAGAACATCTCCAATATCGAGGAGGTCAAGGCGCGCAAGGGCCCGGTCATCGCCATCGGCACCGAAGGCTGCACCAAGCTGGAAAAAGTCGCGGACGACGTGATCTACGTCCCGAAATGTGCCGATTACCTCTCCCCGCTCCTGACGGTCATCCCGCTCCAATTGCTCTCCTACCACCTCGCCGTCACCCTCGGCTGCGACGTGGACAAGCCCCGCAACCTCGCCAAGAGTGTGACGGTGGAGTAAGCGTGACCGGCAGGTCATGGACTCGGCACTCTACCTTCCCCGAAGCGGAATCGGGGTTCTGGCAATGCTCTCCTTCTGGGGAGTGTCTCTGGTGTACAAGGGGATTCGGGGCGACATCTACGACTCCTTCGGCGAGGAAAACGCCCCGCGCTGGGCGTACATCGCCTTTGGATTACTCTGTCAGGCGCCCCTGATTGCTTACCTGGTTTTTCTTCGCCGGTCGGGGTGGTTTTAGGAGATAGGATCGCGGGGAACGGCGCTCTCCAGTCTTTTCCGGCGTTCCCCCCGCATGGCTCAGCGAGCCATCGCAACAAGATTTCCGCTCCGAAGGAGCGCCATATTTGTAGCGACGGGTCGGTGACCCGTGCGGGGGAGCGCATCGTGGTCCGATGACTCCGGCTCTCTCCTTCTACCCCACGGCATGTTTCTTGCACCGGAATCGATGTTTCCACGATGACGACCGGCGTTGCACCCCTCCTGAAGAATAAAACGGCGGAATTCCCTGCCGGATTGAATGATTCTTCCCGGATGTCCCCTGATACTGGGGAGACGCCGCCCCCCGCGCCCACCCTGCGCGACCGGCTGGCCGCGATCCGGGATCGTGTCATGGAATATTGCGTACCGGCCGGCCTGGAGCGAAACACCGACTCCTATCGCCGGGCGCGGCTCATCACCGGTTTCGGGTTGCTGGGGTTTGTCTTTGGATGTTTTTACGCGGCTTTTTATTACACCATCGGGCATGTCTACGGCGCGGCGATCATTACGGTGTGCAGCGTGGCCGTGGCGCTGGTGCCGTTTCTGCTGCGGGCCACGGGATCGATCCGGGTCTCCGGCAATCTCCTGACGCTGATCCTGCTGCTTGGGTTTGGCGCGTTGTGCGGCATTGAGGGAGGGGTGCGGGGGCATGCCATCGGGTGGCTGGCGGCGGTGCCGTTGTGCGCCCTGCTGCTGGTCGCGGGGCCGGAGGCGGTGGGCTGGTGTTTCCTGAGCGTGGTGGTGACACTTTTCTTCGTCCTGATGGATATCAATGGGGTGGTGGCGCCGATTTTGTACCCGGCGCAATGGCACCGGGTGGTCACGGCGGTGGGTTACCTGGGGCTGACGAGCTTCATGACTTTCCTCGGGATCATTTTCGAAGGGGGACGCCGCCGGGCGTTCGCGCGGATGGAAACCGCCCTGACGGAGGTTTCCGAGGGCAATGTTCGTCTCAAGAAGCTGGATGCGGAAAAGAACGAGTTTCTGGGAGTGGCCGCGCACGATCTCAAGAACCCGCTCAATATCGTGATGGGCTTTGCCGAGATGATCGCCAATGGCCACCATGGCGGCGCCGACCGGGACAAGCAGGACGCCCGTTACATCATCGAGGCGGCGGAGCGGATGATCACGTTGATCACCCAGTTGCTGGATGTGAACGCGATCGAGCAGGGGCGTTTCCCGCTGGACCTGGAGGTGTGCGACCTGGGGCAAATCAGCGGCAAGGTGGCCGCAAGCTACGAGACCGCCGCCTCGCGCAAGCGCATCACTCTCTACGCCGCCGGCCCGATCATGCCGGCATGGGTCCTCGCCGATTCCAAGGCCGCCTACCGCATCCTGGACAACCTCCTCTCAAACGCCATCAAGTACTCTCCGCCGGGCGGCGATGTCTTTGTGCGGATGCGCAATTCGCCGGACGGCGTCGTCTGGGAGGTGCAGGATCAAGGGGCCGGCCTGACGGCTGCGGACCAGGCGAAGCTGTTCCAGAAATTTACCAAGCTCTCCGCCCGGCCCACCGGTGGGGAATCCTCGACCGGGCTCGGGTTGAGCATCGTCAAGATGCTGGCGGCCCAGATGAATGGGACGGTGGAGTGCAACAGCACGCAGGGCGAAGGGGCGACGTTCTCCGTGCGGCTGCCAACGGCGGAAGCGCCGGGTGAACCGGTGGTGCTGTGAGTGGGCTGGGTTCACCCTTGAATTCGGGCCGTCCCCCCGCATGGACCAACGGCCCATCGCTACAGGAATGGCGCTCCGCGCAGATATTGTAGCGATGGCTCGGTGAGCCATGCGGGGGGACGCTTTGTGGTCCGGTTAAATCGGGCTTCGGTTCCGTCAGGCCTATACCGCCACCTGCACCCGCTTCACCTCGCTCTGCAAACTCGCGCCCCGACGGCTGCTCCACCAGAGGACGATCGGCGATGCGATAAAGATCGACGAATAGGTGCCGACGACGACGCCGATCAGGATCGCGAATGCGAAATCCTTGAGCACCGCGCCGCCGAAGAGGAACAGCGCTGCCACCGAGAAGAGCGTGCAACCGCTGGTCAGCAACGTGCGCGAGAGCGTCTCATTGATGGAGGCGTTCATGATCTCCTGGATCGATCCGCGCCGCCCGCTGTGCAGGCCCTCGCGAATCCGGTCGTACACGACGATGGTGTCGTTGATGGAGTAACCGGCGATGGTCAGGATCGCACCCACCATGATCAGGGAAAGCTCATGGCCGCACAACGCGAACACGCCGACAGTGATGATCACGTCATGGAACAACGCCACGATGGCGCCGACCGCGAACGAGAACTCAAACCGGAACGAGACAAAGATCACGATCCCGAGCACCGCCAGGCCGAACGCCATGAGCGACGTCGTCGCAAGCTCCTTTCCCACCACGCTGCCGACATGGTCCTGGCCCACCAGCTTGAAGCCGGCTTGCGGCATCTTCTGCTGCAGCGTGTCGAAGATTTTCTGGCTCGTGTTTGCGGGGCTGCGGATGGAGATCGTATCCGCCGTGGCGCCCCCCGCCGCGTGGGATTTCTGGATGATCTCTTCGTAGCCGAGCGGAATCAGCGCGGCCCGGACATCGGCCTCGCCGACGTTTTGCGCGGAGTTGAGCGTCAGCAGATCGCCGCCGAGGAAATCGATGCCGAAATTCTTCTGGCCGCGCATGGCGAAGCCGACGATGGAAATCGCGATCACCGTCAGCGAAATCCCGATCCAGAGCCGGCGGCGGCTCATGAAATTGATCTGCTTCGCGGGATTGATCAGGTGGAGCATCGTGATCCGCTTGACCCAGCCGGCTTCCATCGCCCAGGCAAACACCGTCCGTGTCACGACCATCGCCGAGAACACGGAGGCGATGATGCCGATGGCAAGCGTGACCGCGAAGCCCTTGACCGGGCCCGAGGAGACATAATAGAGGATCGCGGCGGTGATCAGGGTCGTCGCGTTGGCGTCGAAAATGACCGTGAACGCCTTGTTGTAAGCGGCCTCGATCGCGGCGGAAAGCGACTTGCCGGCCGACATTTCCTCACGGAGGCGCTCATAGATGAGGACGTTCGCATCCACGGCCAGGCCGATCGTCAGGATGATGCCCGCGATGCCGGGGAGGGTAAGGACAAAGGGAAGCGTCGACATGATCCCGAAGAGCAGGATGACATTGATCAAGAGGCCCAGAACCGCGACCAAACCGGCAAAGCGATAGTAGGCGATCACGAACAACAGAACCAGGACCAGGCCGCCAAGGCCGGCGTAGATGCCGCTGTTGATCGAGTCCTTGCCGAGTGTCGCGGAGACGCTCCGTTCCTCCTCGATGTGGACCGGGGTGCGGAGCGGGTTTTGCAGCACGCTCGCCAGGTCCCGTGACTCCTGTTCGTCAAAGTTGCCCGTGATCTCAGCGCTGCCCTGGTAGATCGGCCCGTTGCTCACGCCCGGGGCGCACCGCACGACGCCATCCATAAGGATGGCCAGTTGCGTCTGCTGATCGTAAGCCTGCTTGGTGAGGTCGCCGAATTGATTGGCCCCGACCGAGTCCAGGGTGAGGGAGACGCCCCAGGTGGTGGTGTAAAAGGCGTGCGCGGCGGTCACGTGCTCGCCGCCCATGTCCGCAGTGCGCCGCACGAGGTAACGCCCCACCGGGATCGGCTGCCCATTGGGCCCGGTCTCCGGCTTGCCGTCAGGACCATTCTCCGTGGTGCCGCTGACGATCACGTACCCGGGCGGGATCGGGATCTGGCCGGCATCGATCGCCTTAATGAGCTGGGCGCTGTCGGGTTTTACCAGCCGAAATTCCAGCTTTGCGACCTGTTGCAAGTCGTTGCGCGCCTGAGCGATCTTGGCCTCGTCCAGGCCGGGAATTTGAACCAGGATGCGATCCTCACCCTGCGGGGTGATCACCGGCTCGCTCACACCGAAGGAATCGACGCGCTTGCGGATGACCTCGACCGCCTGGCCGACGGCATCCTTGTCCAGTTCACCCTGGGCGGGTTTGTCCAGCCGGATGAGGAAGGAGGTGCCGCCCTGCAGATCGAGACCGAGATGCAACCCGTGGCTGAGGAAGGATTCGATGCAACCCACCGTCAAAAGGACGATGAGAACGGAACCGACGATGCGCTTCCGGCGGCCTTCGGCGGCGAAGTACCAGCCAAAGAGGATCAGGAGAAGCAGGCCAAAGAGGAATGTAGCGAGGTTGGAATTCATGGCGGACGGGGAGGGGAGGGAGGGGTGGAAAAAGAGGGTGCGAGCCTAGGAAGCCGCGGCCGGCTCGGGATCGCGTTTCACGGCGCCGATGGCCGATTTATCGAGCTCGATCTTCACGTTATCGGCGATTTTGACGATCAGGGTGGTCTCCTTGACGTTGGACACCATGCCGTGGATGCCGCTGCTGGTGACGATCTTGTCGCCGGTCTTCACCGCCTTGACCATCGCATCCAGTTGCTTCTGCTTCAGGTTCCCGGGCCGGATCGCCACGAAATAGAAGATCGCGACGATGCACGCGAGCGGGACGAATGAGCCAATGCCGGGCCCGCCCGTTGCAGGCGCGGCGGCCGTATCGGCCAGGATGTTCAGAAAGGTATGGATCATGGATTTTTGAAAAATGGTGTCCGCCGCAGCCCGGAAAGTAAGCCCCGGAAAAAGCGGGAGGGTAAATTTGCAGGGAAAGGGCCGGATGTCCAAGGTTTTCCGGGGGGGTGGGGACCACGGATTTTTGGTGGGTATCAGCGGACATCGGGGGCCTCTACGCAGGGAACGGCTTTTTTGGACCACGGATTACGCGGATATTTGGGATGACACGGATGGGAGAATATCTGCTGGATGCCTTGCGCCCGGGTGCGCGCTGCAGGCCGAAAGGCCATCCGTGAAATCCTCAAAATCCGTGTAATCCGTGGTAAAAATTTCGTGGAACTCATTTCCCGCGTGCCACCTGTGAACGCAAGTGCCGACGCCCCCCTTCCTCCCAAATCCGTGGTCATCCGCGCCGCCCGCGCGTCCAATTCGCTCCTACTCAATTTTCATCCAATTTTTCCCGGAAAGTGATTCGACAACCGCGGCGTCCGCGTTAATTTTTGTTCCATGGGTTCCCCGCGCATCCAGCCATTCATCCCGCGCTGGACCACAGGCCGCAGGTCCGTGGTGACCCTGCTGATTGTGGCCAATGTGCTGGCGTTTCTCGGCCAGAGTTTCGCGCAGATGTCTGCGCCCGGGCTGGTGAGCGAGTGGCTCTGCCTCAGCCTTCACGGGTTGAAACAGGGTTACGCATGGCAGTTGGTGACTTATCTTTTCATTCATGGCGTCGCGAACGGGCCCATCTGGATCGGGATGGTCCATCTCTTTGTCAATATGACGCTGCTCTACTTCGTGGGGCGCGAGGTGGAGGCGATTGCCGGGCCGCGGCATTTGCTGGGGATGTATTTCATCGGCGGGATCGCGGGCGGGATCGGCCAGGTGCTGGTGTTCCCGGCTGCGGCGCCGATCGGTGGCGCATCGGCAGGGGTATGCGCGGTGCTGCTGGCGTTTACCACCATCCTGCCCGAGTACGAGGTGAGCCTGCTCTTTATCCCGGTGCAATTCCGGGCAAAATATTTTGGCTGGCTGGTCGCTGGAGGTTCCGTGGCGATGGCGGCCATGCAATGGGCGCCGAGCGTGGCCCACATGGCGCACCTGGGCGGCTGCATGGTGGGGTGGATGTATGCCCGGCAGCTTGGGTTTGGCAATCCATGGTGGTTCCAGCGCCGGATCATGGAGCGCCGGCAGCGCGAACTGCGTCTCGAGCGGATGAGCCCGGATCAATACATGACCGAGGAGATCGATCCCATCCTGGACAAGATCGCCAAGGATGGCATCCGGTCCCTGAACCGGGCGGAGCGGAGAATCCTCGAGCGCGGGCGGGAGAAGATCTCGCAGAAAGCCGCTCACGCATCGGTGCGATGACCGCGGTGGGATAGGGCGACTTGCGGAGGCGCAGTCACGACACGGGTAAACCTTCGAAGATTGAACACGTTTTCGACACTGTTTCTGGCTTCAGCCAATCCGAAATCCGCAATCCGAAATCCGCAATCGCTTGCCCCCTCACTCCCCGTTCATCATCTGCCGCGCCATCTTCAGTCCTGCGATTTGCGTCGCGGCCGTGTCTTTCTGGAAGGTCGCCAGGGCGGTGAGCTGGATGGAGTTTAGCAATGTGCGCGCGCGCATGTAGATGCGCTGGTTGGCGGCATCGACGGCCTGGGCGTAATCCTCGATTCCGGCGGCATCCATCGTTTCCGGCGGGGCGGTGCCGGTGGTGAAGTCCGGCAGATCCGCGGTCTCCTGGCTGATGATCTGGACCAGCGCCGTGGCCTGGTAATCCTTCAGCGGCACGCCGATGCTCGTGAGCTGCTGGTCGAGCCGGGCCACCTGCACGCGCGGCCCGAGCGATTTCTCGTAACGTTCAAAGAGCGTGAATTGATCCGGCCCGAGCAGTTCCCGGAGCGCATCGGTGGCGGCGCCGGTCGCGGCGGTGGCGGCTTTCATGTCCACCGCTCCGCCGGACATGGCATTCTCGCTGGCGCCCATCAGCGCCATCTGGCGATCCTGGAGCACCTGGAAGAAATGGATCGTCTGGTCCTCGCTCAGCCCGGCTTCCTTGAGGTAATCCGCATACAACAGGTGCAGCGCCGTCGCCTGCTGGCTCTCGAGCATTTTCTGCATCTCGGGATCCTTGAACATCTTGGTGAAGAGCCCCTCGCGCGGCTTCGGCTGTTGCTCCGGCGCCGAGGCCTGGGCCGGCTCGGAGTCCGGCTCCAGCCGGCCGCTCGCCATGGCGCGTGCTGCGCGCAATTGCGCGGATTCCGCCTCGAGTTCCCCGGCCTTTTCTGTCTCCGCGGCGATGTTCGCGTTCAGCCTTGCGTTGTCCGCCGTCAATTGCGCCACCTGCGCCTGCAACCCCGCCACCCGGTTGGATGCCGCCAGCCATTGCCAGACCGCGACGATCCCGCATAACGCGAGCACTGCCGAAATGACGATCCAGGGAGATTTCATGGGGTTCTATTTTAGCCGCGGATTAACGCAGATTACCGCAGATTAAGGGAACAGGGAAGGGGCGCACTCACCCGTTACTCCAGCTCCGAATTTTTCCTTCCGAAATATTCTGCGTTAATCTGTGGCTGAAATAGCCCCGTCCAATGTCCAGAACGCTGCTGCTGTCCGCGCATTTTCCACCGATTTCCATTGCCATTCAGCCATCGGTGGGCGCATTGATTTTGTGATGCTCGCAGTGACCATCCTCGGCTCCGGCAGCGCGGGGAATTGCGCGCTGGTGGAGGCCGCCTCCTGCCGGCTCCTGGTCGATGGCGGCCTGAGTGCCCGGCAGATTTGCGCGCGGCTCGATGCGGCCGCCGTCGCGCCCGCCACCATCGACGGCATTCTTATCACGCACGAGCACATCGACCACGCCGCCGGGCTCGATGTCTTCTGCAAAAAATTTCAGACCCCCATTTATTGCAATGCCCTCACCGCGGATGCCCTGCGGCGATCCGGCCGCGAGGAGTGCCGCAAGGATTTTCGCCTCTTCCAGACGGGCTCGGATTTCGCGGTCGGCGATATCATGGTGCAGACCTTCTCCGTGCCGCACGATGCGGCGGACCCGATCGGCTACGTGCTGCATCATGGCGGCGCGAGCCTCGGGTTTTGCACCGATCTCGGGTTCGCCACCAAGCTCGTCCACGAGCGCCTGCGCACCGCCGCGACCGTGGTTATCGAGACCAATCACGACGAAAAATTGCTCCAGGAGGACAGCCGCCGTCCATGGCCCGTCAAGCAGCGCATCATGTCGCGCCACGGCCATCTCTCCAATACCGCCGCCGCGGAGGTCCTCGCCGCGCTCACCAGCCACGGCCTGCGCCGGGCGATCCTTGGCCATCTTTCGCGCGATTGCAACACCCCCGACCTCGCCCTCGGCGCCGTCCGCACCCGCCTCGCGGCCGATGGCGTGACCGGCACGGAAGTAGAGGTCTTCTGCGCGTCGCAAAAGGAGATTTCCGCGAGGTTTATGGTGTCGCGCGAGGATGAGCTGCTGCCGTCGTAAATAATTGCTCCGTGAGGAGCGCCATTTTTGTAGCGATGAGCCGGTGGCCCATGCGGGGGTTAGGCCGGCAACTTCATCAAGTCCCCAAGATCGGAAGAAGACGATATAGACGCGCCTCAAAATCCGGGACCGAGTAGTTAGCCTTGGAAATCGCATAAGTGCCAGCCGTGACGGTGATCACCGAATGTGGATAGACCCACTTAGGCCCGCAATCAGATGCAGCAAGCAGCGTGAATGTTCCGCTCTCGGTACTGATTACCAATTTAGTAGGGACAAATTCGGCGTCTTTAAAATTGCTGGATGGGAGGACTGCAGTCACGTTGCAATCCCAGAACATGGGTACGGCGATAACACCGCCGCGAGACTCAGGTAGTGGAATCCATATGCTCATCGGCACAGCCTGCCCGATGACCAATCCATATCCGGCGCCTACCGGAATTAGTCCAATTTCCTCTTCCACATCGCAGGCAAGGTCGTAGTCAGTGGCCGAAGATTCCTTTCCCAGGTAGCGGAATCGCGCTTGTACAATGCGACCGTTGGATGGCTCGGAAACCCCTTCCCAACAGGGCACGAGTTCCGTAGGCAGCAGCAGATGCGGTCCGCCATCACAGACAACCCATTCTGGCTGATTATCCGGCATTGCTCGTTCCTACCCCGCCGCCAGCATCCACAGCACCGCCTTCTGCGCGTGCAGCCGGTTCTCCGCTTCGTCAAAGATCGTCTCGGCGTGCCGCTCGAAGACTTCGTCGGTGATCTCTTTCTCCCGGTAGGCCGGCAGGCAATGCATCACGAGCGCGCCCGGCTTTGCGGCGGCGACGGTGACGTTGTTGATCTGGTAGCCGGCCAGTTGCGCGATCCGGTATGCGGCTTCCTCCTCCTTGCCCATGCTCACCCAGACATCGGTGTAGAGCACATCCGCGCCGCGGGCGGCCTCATGGAGATTTTCGGTAACGGAGATATTGCTGGAATTCACGGCGCTCAGCAGCGCGGCGTCGGGCTGATAATTCTTCGGCGCGGCGATCACCAGCTCGAATCCGCACCGGGCCGCCGCCCAGATCCATGAGCGGCCCACGTTGCATGCGCCGTCGCCGATGAAGCAGACTTTCTTCCCGGCGTAATCGCCGAGCTTCTCCTTGATCGTCTGGAGATCGGCCAGGATCTGGCACGGATGCTCGTCGTCGGTCAGGGCGTTGATGGTCGGGATGCCGGAGTACTCCGCAAAGACCTCGACGTCCTGTTGCGCAAAGGTCCGGATCACCGCGCCGCCCAGCATCCGGCCCATGACGCGGGCCGTATCCTTGATCGGCTCGCCGCGCCCAAGCTGGATATCGTTCGCGGAAAGAAACATCACATCGCCGCCCAGTTCCCGGATGCCCACCTCAAAACTGACCCGGGTCCGCGTCGAGGACTTTGAAAACACCAGCCCCCAGCATTGCCCCGCCAGCGGCTGGGCGGAATGCCGGCCGCGCTCCGCCTTCATCTGCTGCGCGAGGGTGACGATCTGCGCGATCTCCTCGCCGCTCAGCGCCTCAATCGTGAGCAAATGTTTCATACGGCCTTTTCCAGAACGCCGGCCAAAATGTCAACCGCGAGCGCCACTTCTTCGCGCGTGACATTCAGCGGCGGCAGCCAGCGGATCGCGTGCGTGCCGGAGGGGATGGTCAGCATGCCGGCCTCGTGCAGCCGGCTTACCAGCCAGAGGCTCGGCGCCACGGCGCCACATGGCGCGCGCGTTGCAAAATCGCTGACGAGCTCGATCCCCAGCATCAATCCCAGCCCGCGCACTTCCGCGATCAGCGGCGAGCCAATCCCCTCGATGGCCCCCTTCGCGTAAGCGCCCAGCGTCCGCGCATTCTCCAGCAGCCCTTCTTCTTCAATAATGGCGAGCACCTCCAGCGCGCCGGTGCAGACCAGCGGCGTGCCGCCGAAGGTGGTGCCATGCGTGCCCGGCCCCAGCAAATCCTGGAGCGACACCGTCCCGCCCGCCTTCAAGGTCAGCAGCCGGTCCCGCACCCAGATCGCCCCGAGCGGAAACCCGCCCGCGATCCCCTTGGCCCAACTGATCGCATCCGGCTCGATCTCCGGCGCGATGGAACGCCAGCCGCACCAATCGCCCGTCCGGCCCAGCCCGCACTGCACTTCGTCGAACATCAGCAGCACCCCGTAATCGTCGCAAACCGACCGCGCCATCCGCAGGAAATGCGCGCTGGCCGGATGAATCCCGCTCTCGCCCTGCACCGGCTCCAGCAGCACCGCGGCCACCGATCCATCCATCGCCGCAAGCAGCGCCGGCCCGTCGTTGAACGGGAGATGCTCGAAGCCCTCGACCATTGGCTCGAAGCCTTTCTTCACCTTCTCCTGGCCGGTGGCCGAGATGCCCGCAAGCGTGCGGCCGTGGAAGGAGCCTTTGAATGTGAGAATCTTGTGCCGGGACTGGTGCGGCTCGATGACTTCCCCCACAGTATGACCCGCGGGCACGGAGAGGGTTTCGTTGCCGAATTTCCGCGCGATCTTGTACAGCGCCTCGTTGGCTTCCGCGCCGCTGTTGCAAAAGAAAATCTTCCCGGCGAGCCCGACCAGTTCCACCAGCTTCCGCGCCAGCAGGCCCTGCGGGCGCGTATAATAAAGATTGGACGTATGGACGAGCCGCCCGATCTGGCGCGACATCACCTCCACCACGCGCGGATGACAATGGCCGATCGAACAAACCGCGATGCCCGCCCCGAAATCGAGATATTTCCGGCCGGATTCATCCCAGACCCACGCGCCTTCCCCGCGCTCGAACACGAGCGGGAATCGCCCATAGGTGGGCACGACATATTCCTGGAATAGCTCCGTCGTGGGAGTGGCATCAGCGCTCGATTTCATGGGACTGGGAAACTTGCGCGATAACGCGCGATGGGGAAATTAAAATCTCCCTTAAGCCACGATCTCCGTCCCGATCCCCGCATTGGTGAAAATCTCGATCAACAGCGAGTGCGGCACGCGCCCGTCGATGAGATGCACCTTCCCGACGCCCTTCTCAATCGCACTCAGCGCCGATTTCACCTTCGGCACCATGCCGCCTTCGATCACTTCATCCTCGATCAACGTCTCGATCATCTCGCGGTTTACCGATGGGATCATGGAATCCTTCTCACCGGGATTCCGCATGATGCCGGGCACGTCGCTCAAATAAATCAGCTTGTTGGCCTTCAGCTCTCCGGCGATGGCGCCCGCGGCGATGTCGGCGTTCACATTGAGAGATGTCCCGTCCGCATCGCGCGAGATGGGCGAGATGACCGGCACTTTCTCCGCTTCCAGCGCCTCGCGCACCTTGTCGATCTTCAATCCAACAACTTCGCCCGTGAACCCGAGATCGACGGCGACATTGTGCGCATCGGTCTGCGGCGGGAGCCGTTTCGCGATGAATACTTCGCGGCCGGATATGCCGATCGCATTGCCGCTGAACTCCGCAATCTGCTTGACCAGTCGCGGATTGATCACGGTATCGAGCACTTCCTCGACGATCTTGATCGCCTTGTCGTCGGTCACGCGCAGGCCGTTGACAAATTTTGCCTTCAGCCCGGCTTCGCGCATCCGGTCGGTGATCGCCTTGCCGCCGCCGTGGACCAGGATCGGGTTAATGCCCACCGCTTCCAGGAAAACAATGTCGCGCAGCAGCCGTTCGATCACATGCTCATCCTCCATCGCGCTGCCGCCGTATTTGATCACGAATGTGCGGCCCCTGAACTTCTGGATAAACGGCAGCGCCTCGATCAGCGCCTCCGCCCGGTGGACTGGAGATGTTTGAGACATCGCGATTTTTCGTTCAAATGAATTGCGTTCCGTCATGCGCTCTGGGGTCTTCGTTCGTTTGTTGCCGGACATTCGGACCTAGGAAAATACTCCGGCCTGCCACTACTCGCCCATGTTAAAATCGACGTATTTCGTGGTGAGGTCCGTGGTCCAGATTCTGTGGGAGCCGTTTCCAGTCCCAAGGTCCACAGTGACAGTGAATTCCTTCTTGCGCGCAACCGCCTGGAGCCGGGCCGCCGGGGTCGGCGCGGCCATGCCGTCGATCACCGCCGGCAGGCCGTTGTAGGAAATACGGATGCGATCCTCGCGGATGCGCGCGCCGGAGTAGCCCACGGCGTCAATGATGCGGCCCCAGTTTGGGTCGCCGCCGTACCATGCGCATTTGACGAGGATGGAATTCGCCACCGCCCGCGCCGCAAGCCGCGCCTCGGCATCGGTCCGTGCGCCGGTCACATGGAGATCGACGAAACGGCTCACGCCTTCGCCATCCTTCACGATCATTCGCGCCAGCGCCGCGGTTACTTGATCGAGCGCCGATTGAAAAATCGCGAATTCCGCGCTGCCGAATTTCAACACCGGATTGCCCGCGCGGCCATTGGCCAGCGCAAGGACGGTGTCGTTGGTGCTCATGTCGCCATCGACCGTGATCCGGTTGAACGATTGCCCCACGCTCGCGCGCAGTGCCTTTGCAAGGTCCGCTTTACCGATTGCCGCATCGGTGGTGATGAAGCTGAGCATGGTGGCCATGTTCGGGTCGATCATTCCCGCGCCCTTGGCGATGCCGCCGATGCGCACCGGCTTCCCAGCGATCTCCACTTCCACCGCGGTTTCTTTCGGGAAACTGTCGCTGGTCATGATCGCCTTTGCCGCAGCACGGCTCTTTTTGCCGAGGCGCGCGGGCAATTGCGCAATGGAGGATTCCATTTTTTCAATCGGCAGATGGACGCCGATCCGTCCCGTCGAGCAGACAAGAATCTCCCGTTCCTTGACCCCGAGCGCAGCCGCTGTCGCGACACACATCCGCCGTGCCGCGGCGAGGCCCGCGGGTCCCGTGCAGGCGTTGGCGTTGCCGCTGTTCGCGATGATCGCGCGGGCGCCTGCGGTGCGCAGGTTTGCCATGGATACCAGCACCGGCGCGGCCTTGACCTTGTTGGTCGTAAAGGTGCCGGCGGCGACCGCCGGGCTCTCGGAAAAAATCAGCGCGATATCCTCGCGCGACGGGTTGGAAGCCTTGATACCGCAATAAATGCTCGTGGCGAGAAATCCCGCCGGGGCGGTCACGCCTCCTTTGATCGTGGTGGCCTGGGCCGGTGTATCCTTCATGGAATCGGTCATCAAAGCCCCGTCGCCTCTGCCCAGCCGCACATCACATTCATGTTTTGCACCGCCTGCCCGGATGCCCCCTTCACCAGGTTATCCTCTGCGCTCATCAGGATCACGCGACCGGTGCGCGGATCGTGCCGCCATGCGATATCCAGGAAGTTCGAGTGCGTCACGTTCTTGAGCTCGACCGTGCCTTTCTCCCCCTGCAGCCGGATGAAGATCTCGTTGCCGTACGCCGCCTCCAGCGCATGCGTGATCGCCGCCGGCGCGACACCGGCTTTCGGCATTGCGTAAATGGTGGAGAGAATCCCCCGCGTGACGGGAATGAGATGCGGCGTGAAATTGATGATCACCGGCGCGCCCGCCGCGGCGCTGAGCTCCTGCTCGATCTCGCCCAGGTGCCGGTGTTTCGGCACACCGTAAGGCCGCGCGTTTTCGTTGCACTCCGCGTAGAGGAATTCCGCCGCCACGTTGCGCCCCGCGCCGCTGACGCCGCTCATGCTGGAGACGACGATGCTGCCGGGATCGATGAGACCGGCCTTCAGCAGCGGATGCAGCGGCAGGATGACGCTCGTCGGATAACAGCCTGCCGACGCCACCAGCCGCGCCGTGCGCAACTCCGCCCTGTACAGCTCCGGGATGCCGTACACGCTCATCGGCAGCAGCTCCGGTGCAGGATGATCGTGCCCGTAGAATTCCTTGTAGACCGCCGGATCCTTGATCCGGAAGTCCGCCGAGAGATCGATCACGCGCACGTCCGACTCGATCAGCGCTTCCGCAAACGGCGCCGCCGCTCCGTGCGGCAGCGCCAGGAATGCGATTTGCGCGCCGGAGGCGATGATCTCGCCAGGCTCGGAAGGCGAGAACGCCAGCTCGGAATATTTATGTCCCTGGAACCGCGGGAACAACTGCTCCAGCCGCTGCCCGCCATGGCTCCGCGAGGTCACGCACGCCAGATCGATCCCCGGATGCCGGCTCAGCAGGTGGATCAACTCCTCCCCGGAATAGCCGGTGGCTCCGGCAATCGCCGCTTTGACCAGGTTCATCGTGTGCTCCGTGTATCGGGTGCGGGATCGATCCCGCGCGGGTGGGAATTATTTCCCAGCCGGGGAAGGGCTCGCGTCCGGTGGCTTGATGCCCAGCAGCTCGATGTGGAAGAGGAGGACGGAATTCGGCCCGATCTGGGGTGGCGCTTCTTCGCCATACGCCAGGTTGGAGGGGATGGCGAGGTCCCATGTGGAGCCCACGGGCATCAACTGAAGCGCCTCGGTCCAGCCGGGGATCACCTTGTCCACGGGGAATTCCGCCGGCTCATTGCGTTTGTAGGAGCTGTCGAATTCCGTGCCGTCAATGGTGGTGCCCGCGTAATTGGTGACAACGGTGTCGGTGGCTTTCGGGATCGCGCCGGTGCCGGTCTTGATGATCTTGTATTGCAGGCCGCTGGCGGTCACTTTCCAGCCATCCTTCTGCTTGTTGGCGGCGAGATAGGCCTCGCCCTTCGCCTTGTTGTCGCTGGCGGCCAGCTTCTCCTTGTCGGCCATCTTCGCGCGCATGGTCGCAATAAAATTGGTCATCGTCGTCTGCATTTCGTCGTCGGTCATCTTCAGCGGCCCGCCGGAGATGCCATCCTTGAGCCCCTGCACGAGGACATCGGGATTCACGTCGATGCCCTGCTTCTGCAGGTTGCGGCCCATGTCGACTCCCATGGAGTAGGAGACCTTGTCTCCATCGGAGGTGAGGGCCGTGTCAGCGCGGGTGAGAGAGGGAATTGCCATGAGGGAGGCCGCAAGCGCGGCGGACAAGTATTTGTTCATAGGTGTGAACCGCTCCTTGTAACCTATTCCGCTCGGCGCGCAACCGGATTTCCGCCAACTTCTTCCCGCTCTTGAACCTGCCTCCGCCAAACGACGGACCTGTTTCAGGCACGGCTTGAACTTGAAAATTCGACTCGCTGGTCGTTTTCTCCACAGTTCATGCCCCTGCGCGCAATTTTGCGCTCGCAAATACCAAACCCGTATGAATGATCCCGTCCCCATGCGCCTTCGAATTATCCTTCCCCTTCTTCTCTGTGCCGTCCTCGCCGGATGCGAGTCGGACGATCTCAAGGAAACCGGCATCAGCCGCGCCGACGCGGTCCGGATCGCCGAGCAACATTGCTCCCAGTACCCGGATGAATACAGCTATGTGGATCACGCGGAGTGGGACCCGGACGGTCACTTCTGGGCCGTCGCCCTGACCGATCGCGACGGCGACCATGGCAAGGCGTTCAAGATCGACCGCGACGGCAGCATCATCGACACCCACAAGATCGACCTCGACGAAGGCGACGAGTCCGGCCCGCGCCATTACGGCTACGGCTGGGGCTATTGGTGGTAACCGGCTAGCGGAAACCCGCCAGCCGTCTTAGCAGATCACCGGCCAGCGCCGGGTCGATGCGCATGGCATTGACCGGCGGCCAGACGCTTGCGCGCCGGGTCAGCAGGTGCTTGAGCGTGCTCGTCGTTCGGGCGGTCGCGAATTTTTGCTCCACCGCCTCCCGTCCTGCCGCGCCCCATTTTCGCGCCAGCGCGGGGTCCGCGAGCAGCGTCTCCAATGCGCGGGCAAGGCCTTGCACGTCGTGCTCCTCCAGCAGCGTCCCGGTCACGCCATCCGTGATCATCTCCGGGATGCCGGCGACCCGCGTTGAAATCACCGGCAGCCCCGCGGCCATCGCCTCCATGATGACGGTTGGCAGATTGTCGCTGCCCCCATCCGCATCCCGCGTGCAGGCAAGCGCAAACAGCCGCGCCCGGCGCAGGAACGCGATCACCTCCGCCTCCGGCCGCGCCCCTTCCAGCGTGACGCGATCCGCGAGACCGGCCTGCGCAATCTGCCCCCTCAGCGCCTCCTCCAGCGGCCCGGAGCCGACAATCCGGCAACGGTACTCGCGCTCTCCCAGCAATGCGCAAGCCTCGATCAATTCACTGAAACCCTTTTTCTCGATCAATCGCCCGACGGAGAGAATCTCCGGCACGCCCGACGCCTCCCCCGCTCCCGCCGCGAAATCGCCGATGTGGATCCCGTTGTACACGCGCTCGATCTTCGCCGCGTGATCCGGGCAGCGCTTCCGCAGCCAGTCTCGGGAATAATCCGTCTCCGTCGCCACCATCCGAGCCTCCTTCACGAGGTCGTCCAGGCTCACCGGGAAATCGGTCTCGCAAAAGATATCGTTCGCGTGCCCAGTGAAGGAATAACCGATCCCGTAAAATTGCTTGATCCAATAAGCCGTCCGCGCAGCCATGCCAGCGAAGTGCGCATGCACATGCCGGATGCCGCGTTCCTTAAGGTCCAGCCCCAGCCACGCCGCCTCATAGAGACGCGTCTTGTCGCCACGATCTCCCCAGCTTGAAAAGACATCCCAGACATCCGAGTGGATTTTGTGTTTCTCCCGCGCGTAACGGACCGCTTTGTTCAGCTCTTCATCCAGGGGCAGATAGCGCACCCGGCCCAGCATGCGGTCGTCAAACGCGCTCTCCTCGTCCGCCTCGCGGATCGAGTAAATCGCCGGCTCCATCCCCTGCCGCACCATCTCCTCAACTTCGCGGAAACAGAACGTCTGCGTGAACGAAGGAAACCGCTCGAAGAGATAGGCGAACGAGGGCTTCCGCTCATAAGCGAATCCAGGGGCCGGGGCTATAATTGGTCCCGGGGTCGGCTTCGCTGGTGCTCCCGCAGCCACGGTCACCGCGGTCTCCGCCTCCGGCGCCGGCGCCCCGATCTCCCGCGCCTCGTCATAATAGCTCTCCAGCTTCTCGATTTGTTTCCCCTGTTCGAATTCCAGCCGCACGCTTGCGCTGGCGGCGCGGCCCATGGCGAAGGCCTCGTCCGGATTCGCCGCCAGCCGCAGCATCGCTTGCAATAGCCCCGCGTCATCGCGCTCCGGCACCAGCAGACCGGTGCGGCCGCTCTCCACCGCCTCCGGGATGCCTCCGTGCAAGGTCGCCAGCACCGGCAGCCCGGTTGCCATCGCCTCCAGCATCGAGTTCGGCACCCCTTCCTGGTTTTGGTCCGCCGTCATCTCGCTGGGATGCACGAAGAAATGCGCCTCCGCGTAAAGCTGCGCAAGGTCCGCCTGCGCGAGGAAGCCGCGCAACTCCACGGCCTTTGCGATGCCGAGCTCCCCCGCCAGTTCCTCGATCTCCTTTTTCATTGGCCCTTCCCCCGCCAGCGTGAACCGGGCGCGCGGATACTTTTGATGAAATTCCGCAAATGCCTTCAGCGCCGTCGCGATGCCCTTCTTCGGGATCAGCCGGCAGGCCTGCACGAAATGCCATTCCCCGCCCTCCGGCGTCCGGCGTTCCCGCAGTGGGTATTGGTCGAGCGGGATGCCGGTGCGATTGAGCCGGATTTTCTCCGGCGGGCACCCGAGCGCCTCCAGCCGGTCCGCCAGCGAGAGCGAGCGCGCCAGCACCAGCGGCGTCACGCGCAGCAGCTCGCGCAGGTTCCCGTCATACTCCGGCTGATGCTCCCGCGGCATCACATCCGCCCCGTGGAATGACACCACGCACGGCTTCCCCCACCCTTTGATGAATGGCAGCAGATGCACCCCCGTATGCCCGAAATAAATATGCATCAAATCCGCATTCCGCCGCCGGAAAATCCGCATCAGCCCCTGCATCTCCCCGCGGTAATAGAGCGCCGGCAGATGCCGCACATGCTTCAGGTAAAAGCGCCGGATGAAATTCTTCTTCGGCTTCCGCGGCACCATCTCGATATCGGGAAATGGGAACCGCTCCGCCGAGGTCCGCTCCTTCGACACGATGAACGTCTCATACCGCTTCAGCCCGGTCACCTGCCGGTAAATGTGCAGCATCTCCGGCTTGAGAAAAGTGGTGCAGTAACTGGCGACGGTGGGCACTGGGGCGATTTTAAAATTTGGGCGAATCGCTAATGTGACCTCGCAGGGCCGCCATTGCCAAGCCTTCGTGCTTGGGCGGAAAGCCGAGTGCGGGGGCGCAGTCAGGACATGCGTACCCGGAATGGCGTCATTTCTGGCTTCTGCCAATCCGCAATCCGCAATCCGAAATCCGCAATCCACATTTCCCCCCTACTCCAGCTCCACATCCGCTTCCCCCGCGTTCATCGGCAATTGGATGATGATCGCCGTCCCTTTCCCGAAGGTGCTCTCCGCCCGCACCTCGCCGCCGTGCAGGCCGATGATATGTTTCACAATCGACAGGCCCAGCCCCGTCCCGCCCGCCTCGCGGCTGCGCGCCTTCTCCACCCGGTAAAATCGCTCGAACACGTGTGACAGATCCCCCGGCGGAATCCCCACGCCCGTATCTTCCACCCGCAGCTCGACCCGGTCCCCCACGGCCAATGCCCGGAGGTTGATCTCCGCCCCGGGCGGCGAATACTTGATCGCATTCTCCAGCAGATTGCCGATCACCTGTTCCAGCCGGAATGGGTCCGCCGGGATGTTCTCCACCTCGGGCTTCACATCCAGCGACACCTTTTTCTCGCGCAGCCGCGGCTCCCATTCCTCAAGGATTTTTTGCAGGAAAATCCGCAGCGAGAGCGGCTGGATATCGAGCGGATCGGTGCGCGCCTCCAGCCGGGCGAGGATCAGCAGATCGTCCAGCAGCAATTGCAGCCGGCGCGAATGCTTGCTCATGATCCGCAGGTACCCATCTGTCTCTTCCTGCGTGAGATCGGGCGATTCCATCAGCGTCTCAAGGTAACCGTGGAAGATGGACAGCGGCGTGCGCAGCTCGTGCGAGACGTTGGCCACGAATTGCCGGCGCACCTCTTCCAGTTGCTTCACGCGCGAGACATCGTGGAGCACCGCCACCACGCCCGTGACCTCGCCGGCCTCGTCGCGCATCGGCACGGCGTTCACGCTCAGGAAGCGCTCCGCCACCGGCGAGCCTGGGTGCGCCACCGCGATCTCCCGCACCTCGACTGTCTGCCCCTTGGCCGCTGCACGGATCAGCTCGCTGAGCGCCGCCTGCCGCGTCGCGCGCACCACCGTCTGGCCGATCGGCTCCGTATCCAGCGAGAACATTGCGCGGAAGGAATCGTTCATCGAGCGGATGACCTGGTTGCTATCCACCACGACCACGCCCTCGACCATCGAGGCAAGGATTGCGTGCAAATTGTACCGCTGCTCCTGGATGTCGCCCCGGAGCGTCTGCTGCTCCCGCCACATCCGCTCCAGCTCCTGCGCCACCTGGCTGAAATCGCTCGTCGCCAGCCACGGCTCCGATTGCGGCTGCCGTCCCGTGACGATGGCTCGCGCCATCTCTTCCGTCTTCCGCAGGCCATGCATGAAGCTCCGCCGTTGCAGCGCTGTCGCCACCATCGCCGCCAGGATCGCCCCCAGCACCATCCAAAAAATTGCCTGCACGCGCGCCTTTCCGGGGTTCTACAACTCCGCGACGCGGTAGCCGAACCCGCGAATGGTCTCGATGCAATCCGCGCCCGGCCCCAGCTTCTCCCGCAGCCGCCGCACGTGGGTATCCACCGTGCGGGTATCGATGGCGCTCTCGTAACCCCATACCTCGTTCAGCAGCCCGTCCCGGCTCTGCACCCGGCCGCGCCGCTCCACCAGCAGGCTCAGCAACTTGAATTCCGTGGCCGTTAGTTCGATCTGCTTGCCCCGTACCCGCACCACGTGCCGCTCCCGGTCGATCGCCACCGGGCCGGCCGTTAATTGCACCGCCTCCTTCTCCGTCGCCGGGCCTGCGCGGCGCAGCACGGATTTCACCCGCAGCACCAGTTCGCGCGGGCTGAACGGCTTGGTCATGTAATCGTCGGCGCCGAGCTCCAGCCCCGTGATCCGGTCCGGCTCCTCGGCCTTGGCTGTGAGCATGATGACCGGGATGCGGCTGGTGGCCGTGTCGGCCTTCAGCAATTTGCAAACCTCCAGCCCGTTCATGCCGGCCAGCATGATATCCAGCACGATGAGGCTGGGCACGTCTTCACGCGCCAGCCGGATGGCCTCCGGGCCAGTCTCAGCGTTCACCGGCACGAAGCCTGCATTCCGCAGGTGAAGACTCACCAGCTCCTGCACATCCGCTTCATCCTCGGCGATTAAAATCTTTTCGCCGTGATTCATCATCCGTGCCTTACCGTACCCGGCCCCGTTTGGCAAGCACCCAGCGCGAGGGGCGGAGCCACGGATGTGTCTTGGGAGGGGAATGGGAGTGGGCTGGAGCGGACAACGGTTGCCTCTACACAGGAGACGGCTTTTTTAACCACGGATTACCCGGATATTTTGGATTACACGGATGGATTTCCGGCCGTCAACGTCCACCATCTGCGAGCGCGTCGATCCGCGGTTCCCCTATCCGTGTAATCCAAAATATCCGTGTAATCCGTGGTAGAATTTCGTGGAACCCACGTTCGGCGCGCCATCGTTTGACGCCCCACCCAAAAACCTTTCCTCCCAATATCCGTGGTTTCTCGCCTCCGGGATAAAAATCGCATTGCCTCTGCCCCTATACGCATTACCATCCACCCCTTTTCTCCACGCGCCAAAACTCCCCCCTATGGTATTCGCTGAGATTCTCCTCACATACGGCATTCCCGCCTCGCTGGTTTGCGGCGTCATCGGCCTGCTGTTCGCCGTTTGGCTCATCCGCGGCATCCTGGCCCTCTCGCCCGGCAACGAGCGGATGCGGCAGATCGCCGCCGCCATCGAGGAGGGAGCGAAGGCTTATCTCCATCGCCAGGTCGTCACCATCTCCAGCATCGCCGCCATCATTTTCATCCTGCTCCTGATCTTCAAGGATCACTTCCTCCAGGAGGGCGCGACTTCCGTCGGTTTCGTCATCGGCGCGGTCTGCTCGCTGGCCGCCGGGTTCATCGGGATGCGCATCGCCGTCCTCGCGAATGTCCGCACCGCCCAGGCCGCCACACAGGATCGCCACAGTGCGCTCAAGGCTGCGTTCAATGGCGGCGCTGTCACTGGTTTGCTGGTTGTCGGGCTGGCGCTGCTCGCAGTCGGCGGCTTCTACCTCATCGCCACTCGCGTCGCCGGTCAGGATGAGGCCATCAAGAGCCTCGTCGGCCTCGCGCTCGGCTCATCGCTCATCTCGGTTTTTGCCCGGCTCGGCGGCGGTATTTATACCAAGGCGGCCGACGTCGGCGCCGATCTGGTCGGCAAGATCGAGAGCAACCTCGACGAGGACGATCCTCGCAACCCGGCCACCATCGCCGATAACGTCGGCGACAATGTCGGCGACTGCGCGGGCATGGCCGCGGATGTGTTCGAGACTTACGCCGTCAGCCTCATTGGCGCGGTGCTGCTCGGCGCGCTCACGATGCCCACCGACCCGGCTGCGGTCGTCTTCCCATTTGTCCTCGGCGGCATCTCCGTCATCAGCGCGATTGTCGGCATCCTCTATGTGAATATCCGCCGCGGGCATCCCGGTGCGATCCTCATGGAGGCCGTCGCCGCCAGCGCCGCGGTCTCCGCCATCCTTTTCTGGCCGGCGACGAAGACTCTCTTCCCCGCGATGATCACCTCGGGTCCCGTGCCGCATCCGCCCGAGCACTTTTACTTCGCCGCCCTCGTCGGCCTCGTGATGACCGGTGTGGTGGTGTTGATCACCAATTACTACACCTCCACCTCTTACGCCCCCGTCCGCCGCATCGCCAAGGCCTCGGAGACCGGCCACGCGACCAACATCATCGCCGGCCTCGCCCTCGGCCAGCACGCCACCGCGCTGCCGGTCGGCTTCATCGGCATCGCCATCCTGCTTTCGTTCCACTTCGGTGGCCTCTACGGCATCGCCGTCGCGGTAATGTCCATGCTCTCCATGGCCGGCATCGTCATCTCGCTGGATGCGTTCGGCCCCATTACCGACAACGCCGGCGGCATCGCCGTCATGAGCGATCTGCCGAAGGAAGTCCGCCACATCACCGACGAGCTCGACGCCGTCGGCAATACGATGAAGGCCGTCACCAAGGGCTACGCCATCGCCTCCGCCGGCCTCGCCGCCCTGGTGCTCTTCGGCTCCTATGTCGAGGAACTCCGCTCCCATCTCAATACCGCCGCCGCGCCGTTCAAGATCGAGTTCTCGCTCCAGGATCCCAAGGTGATCATCGGCCTCTTCATCGGCGGTCTCCTGCCCTTCATCTTCACCGCGTTCAGCATGGATGCCGTCGGCCAGGCTGCCGGCGCCGTGGTTGAGGAAGTGCGCCGCCAGCTCAAGCTCAAGCCCGGCATCCTCAAGGGCACCGATACCCCCGATTACGGCGCCTGCGTCGATATCGTCACCCGCGCCGCGCTGCGCAAGATGATCGCGCCCGCGCTGCTGCCCGTGGTCGTCGTCGTCCTCGTCGCCTGGATCCCGATCCTCGGCCCCATCGTCCTTGGCGGCGTATTGGTTGGCACCATCGTCACCGGCCTCTTCGTCGCCATCGCCATGACCTCCAGCGGCGGCGCATGGGACAACGCGAAAAAGTACATCGAGGAAGGCAACTTCGGCGGCAAAGGCTCCCCCGCTCACCAGGCTGCCGTCACCGGTGATACCGTTGGCGACCCTTACAAGGACACCGCCGGCCCCGCCATCAACCCGATGATCAAGGTGGTGAACATCCTCGCCATCCTGATTATCCCGATTTTCCTAAAGATCTGGCTGGCCGCGCATTAGGCGCCAATGGCGTAGGTCCTTTCGGTCCCATGCCCAGGTTTATCGAGCATCCCTCCGCCGAGGCGGCAGACACCCAGCTCTCGCCCGGTGCCGCCGTGGCCTTTGTGCGCGTGGAGAAATATTTCCTCCCGCTGATCTTCGCATTCCTCGCCGGGCTGCGTTTCCTCTATTTGCAGGACCAATACATGGCCTGGCGCTCCATCCAGAGTTTTCACGGGATGTTACCCTTTTCACCCGGCCCCTTTTTTGCGGATATCACCAGGAACGTCCTGATCTTTTGCCTCCTCACATTCACTGCGGTGACGCTGCTGCTCAATCGCCCGCCTGCCGTGCTGCCGGACAAGCTCAAGCATGTGCTCGTGCCGCTGGCCGGCAGTTACTATGTCGCGCTCTATGCCTTGATCCATTACTTCCCCGTCTGGATGAGGCAAAGTCTTCTCCCTGATACCTGGCGCCTTCCCGCTGCGATGATTGGTCTCGGGTGCAGCATCGTTGGTTACTCGATCGCCATTTGGGCCATGGTTTATCTGCGCCGTTCCTTCGCCCTGTTTGTCAGTGTTCGCGATGTGGTCACCAACGGCCCCTACCGGCTGGTGCGCCATCCGATCTATTGCGGTTATCTCCTCGACGCCGCCGGGCTGATGCTCGCCGGCGCTTCCGTCGGGATGCTCATCCTCGGTGCAGGCCACATCTTCCTGCTCGTTTACCGCGCCAGGATGGAAGAGCAGATGCTCGCCGGCACCGACCCCGCCTACCGCCTCTACCTGGCCCGCACCGGCTTCCTGCTCCCGCGGCTCTGATTAATCCGCAGCTTGGCGCTGATTATTGGGAGAATCTCCGTGCCCGTCCCCATTCTCCCGCCTTTTTTAATCTGTGTTAATCTGCGTTAATCTGCGGCTAAAATAGAACCGTCGCCCCTCCCCGCCCCCCATGAAAACCCTCTTCCTCACCAACGAATACCCCCCCAACGTCTACGGCGGCGCCGGCGTCCACGTCGATTATCTCTCCCGAGAGCTCGCCCACTTGATGGACGTCGATGTCCGCTGCTTCGGCGCCCAGGACGAGACCCTTCCGCACCTGCGCGTCCACGGCTTCCCCGGCGACACCACCGGCTGGACCGCCCCGAAAAACCTCCACTCCGTCTTCGGCGCAGTGCGGCGCTGCACGGACTTCAACACCACCGCCGTCGATGCCGACGTCGTCCATTGCCACACTTGGTACACCCATTTCGGCGGCATCCTGGCAAAGCTCAACTACGGCATCCCGCTCGTCATCACCAGCCACTCGCTGGAGCCCCTGCGCCCGTGGAAGCGCGAGCAACTCGGCGGCGGCTACGATTTCTCCTGCTGGATCGAGCGCACCGCCATGCAAATGGCCGACGCCGTCATCGCCGTCTCCCGCGAGGCCAAGGCCGATATCCAGCGCCTCTTCGACATCCCCGGCGAGCGCATCCACATCATCTACAACGGCATCGACACCCAGGAATACCATCCCATCACCGAGGACGACGCCCTGCGCCGTTACGGCATCGATCCCGCGGTCCCGTTCATCCTCTTCGTCGGTCGCATCGCGCGGCAAAAGGGGATCATCCACCTCGCGAACGCGATCCGCTCCATGGACCCCGGCTTCCAGGTCGTCCTCTGCGCCGGCGCGCCGGATACGCCGGAGATCGCCGCGGAGATGCAAGCCGCCGTCGCCGCCGCCCAGGCCGCCCGCCCCGGCGTCATCTGGATCCAGGAGATGGTCAATAAAGCGACCGTCTTCCAGCTCTACTCCCACGCCGCCGTCTTCTGCTGTCCCTCCATTTACGAGCCCTTCGGCATCATCAATCTCGAGGCCATGGCATGCGAGACCCCCGTCGTCGCCAGCGCCGTCGGCGGCATTAAAGAAGTCGTCGTCGATGGCGAGACCGGCTTCCTCGTCCCGCTGGAGCAATTGAACGAGAGCCCCTTCGAGCCCGTCGATCCCGCGAAATTCGCCCGCGATTTCGCCGCAAAGGTCAACCTCCTCATGGCCGATCCCGCCCTCCGCATCCGTTTCGGCAAGGCCGGCCGCCGCCGCGCCGAGGAGCACTTTTCCTGGAAAGCCATCGCCAGGCAGACCGCCGATCTCTATCAATCCCTCGTTCCCTGCAAATCCGAAGATTCCTTTTAAGCCTCAGATTAACGCAGATTAGCGCAGATTATTTTTGGGAGGAATTGGCCTCGGTATCCCCCTCATTTCCCGCGGACGTTAGTCCGCTCCGGTAATCTGTGTTAATCTGCGTGAATCTGAGGCTAAAATAGAACCGTCCCACCGTCAGAACCGCCCAACCGTCTCCACGCCCATGTTTGTCGATCAAATCAAAGTCCACGCGAAAGCCGGTGAAGGCGGGAACGGCTGCGTCTCCTTCCTCCGCGAAAAATTCATCCCCAAGGGCGGCCCCAATGGCGGCGACGGCGGCCGCGGCGGCGATATCATCCTGCGCGCCGATACCAGCACGGACAACCTCGCCTCCTTCTACTACGAGCCGATCATCCGCGGCCTCGATGGCGAGAACGGCATGGGCAAGAACCTTTATGGCAAGTGGGCAAAGCCGAAATACATGCGCGTCCCCGTCGGCACGCTCGTCTACCGCGTCCACGGCCCCGCCCTGCCCGATGGCGAAGCCACCAAGAAACGCGGCGTCACCTTCTACGACCTCGAGACCGAGGAGGCGATCCCCGAGGAGCCCGTCAAGAAACGCCTCGATATCCGCAGCCCCGATCTCGAATTGATCGCCGACCTCACCGAGCCCGGCCAGGAGTTCATCCTTTGCAAAGGCGGCGCCGGCGGCAAGGGCAACGTCCACTTCAAGAGCTCCACCAACCGCATCCCGCGCGAGGCCACCCCCGGCGAGCCCGGCGAGGAAGGCGACTACGTCTTCGAGCTCCGCACCATCGCCGACGCCGGTTTCGTCGGTTACCCGAATGCCGGCAAATCCACCCTGCTCGGCCGCATCTCCTCCGCCCACCCCAAGGTCGCCGCCTATCCCTTCACCACCCTCCATCCCATCATCGGCGTCGTCGAGCTGTCCGGCTTCGATCGCGCCACCGTCGCGGACATTCCCGGCCTCATCGAGGGCGCGCATAACAACATCGGCCTCGGCCACGAGTTCCTCCGCCACATCGTCCGCTGCAAGCTCCTGCTCTTCGTCCTGGACATGGCCGGCAGCGAGGGCCGCAACCCCATCGAGGACTTCGGCACCTTGCGCACCGAGCTCAAACTCTACGATCCCAGCCTTGCCACGCGCCCCTCGCTCATCATCGCAAACAAGATGGACCTCGAAGGCGCCGCCGGGAACCTGAAAGCCTTCAAGCGCCGCTTCCGCAAACGCGAAGTCATCCCCATCGGCGCCGGCGATGAGACAGGCATCGAGGCCCTCAAGGCCCGGTTGCATGAGTTGATCTGCGTGCCGGCGCCCGTGTCATGAACAAGGAGCAGGTCAAGGCGCAGCTCATCGTCTGGTGGGTATTGTGGGCGGCTTTCCTTTCCGGCATTTTCGTTTACTATTGCTTCCTCGGCGGCAGCGCGCCGCCGCCGCCCGGAGCGGAGGGTGGTAATGCTTTCACCTGGCTGGGATGTCTCGTGCCGCTCTCCCTCAGCACAGTCATTCGATGGTTCGTTCTCCCGCGATTGCAGAATGCGCAGACAGCCCTCACGGTTTTTATCCTCGGGATCGCATTCAGCGAATCGGCCTGTTTCATGGGCCTCTTTGTCTTTCCCGTCCACAAGCAGGAGCTTTTTCTGTGGAGCGCGCTCGGCATTTTCCAGTTCATGCCCTATTTCGCCGGCCGGTACTTCTCGCGCGACGATCACTAAACGGACGCGTGACCACTGAAGCGCCAGGCATCCCGCGGAATGTGGACATCGGCACCCGGGTCTTTGCCATCGGCCTCGCCGTGCAGGCGGTCCGGACGGTCGCTGTGGAATTCTACATCAGCCGCAACTATCAATGGTACGATCCCACCGCCCTGCCGGCCTGGACATGGGGGGCCTTCCTGTGGGGTTGCCTCCTTTGGCTGCTGCTCCTCTGGAGGATTCGGTTGCAAAGCGCCTTTTGCCGCGCAGTGTTGGTCTTCCTGGCAGTTTGGAACCTCCTCCGCTCCGCAGGCAATGTCTACCGGTCGGCCGGCGCATTTCAAGCCACCCTGCCATCGTTCGCCCGCTTCTTCGCGTTGAGCTATCTCGCGGTGGAGATTCTCTACGGGATCGCCCTTTGCATCCTCTACACCCCTTCCGCGACCGCGTGGTTCAAGCTGCGATTGCGCGGCGGATTGCCAAAGCCCAAAGAGCCCGCCGGACCTCCTCCGCTTGCAAGCGGGGACTAAGTCTGCTGTGGTATTGGCAATTCTCCTATGGACACCGTTGACAGCAATCTCAATGTGGTTTGGACCCCCGGCATGCGCCATCCCGCAAGCAAGCACATCCACGCAGCCGACGCGGAGGGTTCATGGATCCCCGATCCCGGCTACAACTGGGTCGATCCAAAGATCAACCTCGATGTGGTGTGGACCAAAGGGATGAGCCACCCCACCAGCAAACATGTTTGCGCATCGGATATCGAAGGTTCATGGATTCCCGAACCCGGCTACGATTGGGTGAACCCAAAAATCAACCTGGACGTAGTATGGAAGCCCGGCATGCGTCACCCCCAGTATCAACACGTCCTCTCGCACAGCGACGAAGGACAATGGATCCCAGAACCCGGATTTCAATTTGCAAAGCCAAAGGTCGATCCGGAGGCGGTCGCTTCACCGGCCAAAAAAACTTAGCGTGGTGTTACGCAAACTCATTGATTAAATGAAAACCACCGTTGCGCCTTCCCTCCAGTTGGCCCGGAGGGCCTGCCCGAAATTAGCCGGGGGCGAAAGCCCCCGGAACCTGAGTCCGGTGCGACACGCCCCGGCAGGGGCGGAAGAGATTCTTTAAAAAGCTTGCGTGACACCACACCAGAGGGCCTGCTTTTACTCTAGGAGCATATCTTCTCCGCCGTTGCATCACTCGCGTCCGGCGACACCAACTCTGCATGGAAGTCCTTGACCAGAATGGATCGTGTGGTCGCACCTGGAAATTGTTGCCGAGTACTCATTTTCACATCCCTGGCTTTTTTTGGTAATTGTCATTGCGCCTGTAACTCACGCTCAGTTTCCGCCTCGGGTTTCTGTTTGACAGAAACAATCTTTGCCATCAGCAGGGGCTGGCCCTTCTGGTCTGCGACTCCCAAGGTGACCGTATACTCTTTAAACATATCCTCATGATCATAAATGATGTTCCTGTCTGCAAAGTCTAGGTTTAGGTCACCATTTGAAAGCCATCTCTCAGGGACATCGCATCCCTTTCCATAAAATTCGGATACTCCAGCCAGCTTCTTGATCGCATCGTCGTAATCATCCTTTGGCAATCCTACCTCAGTCCACTGGCCGTTCTTATGAACGCCAAATATTTGGCCAGTCATCCAACCCCTTGTTTCTTCATATTTGATGGCGAAAAACTTACAATCTGGACGCCAAAACACTGTGAAGGCTGGGTCGGGGTTATCCGAAGACAGGTGGTCACCAAACCCGCTCCATTCGAACGTGCTCAAAATCTTTTGCGATTTCACAGATCGGATTTGTGCTGTGCCCATTGCAATCCCCTCACTACGAATCGGTTCTATCCAAATTTCAGTTTTTCCATCAGGGGAGCGACTATTGGCGACCATAAATGGCGCATCCTGAGCAACCGCAGCCCCAATTCCTGTAATCGCCAATATCATACCAAGGACAATCAGCATGGCATGTTTGATGAGTTTTGCCATATTGGGCACAACTTTCCACGGGATGATAATCCACGATCGGGGAAGACTCCTCGATTGGTTGGTGATCCGGTCTTCCCGATTTTTTAATTCGGCTTCTAACATTTTGTGGGGACTATGGCACCCGTGCCAAGATGATCCAGAAACCTGCCGGGGAGGGGACTTGAACCCCTATACCTTGCGGTACCAGATCCTAAGTCTGGCGCGTCTGCCAATTTCGCCACCCCGGCGTGGTTGATGGGTGCGGGCTGCCGGAACTTCTAGCGCGCATCGCCTGGCTCGGCAAGCGGCGAGCACGCCCGGAATCCTACTCCGCGCCAGGCGGCCGGCCAATAATCGGCAGCACCACGGAGAAAGTGCTGCCTTTCCCGAATTCGCTCTGCACGCCGATCGTGCCCCCATGGAGCTCGACCAGCTTTTTGGTCAGCGCTAGTCCCAGTCCCGTGCCGCCGAACCGCCTCGCGGTGCCGCTCTCCAGTTGCTCGAATTCGCGGAAGAGCCGCGGCATATCCTCGGTCTTGATGCCGATCCCCGTATCGACGACATCGAGCGCCAACGAGCCCTCCCCATGCCGCGTCGCGTCGATCCGCACCACCCCGCCGGCGTCCGTAAATTTCACCGCGTTCGAGAGCAGATTGTAACAGATTTGCTTAAACTTCTGCTGGTCCAGCGTCACCTCCGCCAGGCCCGGCGCCACCGTCCACTGCAGCGCCACCCGCTTCTTCCCGGCAATGCCCCGCACGACGGCGCAGACTTCCTCCAGCGTCCGCTCCAGCCGGAACGGGGCGAGGTTCAGCTCACTCTTGCCGGCCTCCACTTTCGCGAGGTCCAGCACGTCGTCGATGAGCTGGAGCAGATGCCGCGCGCTGTTGAGCACATCGTTGAGGAAATCCTTTTGCTTCTCGTTCAGCGAGCCCGGGATTTCGTCGACGAGCAGCTCGGTAAAGCCGATGACGCCATTCAGCGGCGTCCGCAGCTCGTGGGACATATTGGCGAGGAACTCGCTCTTCAGCCGCGCGGCGGATTCCGCGCGCTCCTTGGCGTCCTGCAGTTCCGCCGTGCGCTCCATCACCTTCAGCTCCAGGTTCTCATTCGCGTCGCGCAGCCGTTCCTCGATCTCGATGCGTGCGGTAATGTCGCGGACCGCACCCAGGTAGCGGCGCACCCCGTCGAGCTGGAAACATCCAAACCGCACCTCCACGGGAAAGACCGACCCATCCTTGCGGCGCTGATGGCCCAGGAGGGTGAACGCCTCGTCCGGCGCGATCTGTGCCCACGCGGCCTGAGCCTTTGGCAGGTCGAAATCGATTTCCAGGTCCGGCACGCTCATCCGCAGCAGCTCCTCGCGCGTGTAGCCCAGCGAGAGGCACGCCTGCCGGTTGACCTCCAGGAAGCGGCCCATCTCATCATGCACAAACAGCGCGTCCGCCGCCTGCTCCACATACGCGCGGAATCGCTCCTCACTCTCCCGGATCACTGTCTCGGCTTCCTTGCGTGCCTGGATATCGAGCAAAAACGCCGCGAGCCCTTCCGGAGTGGGAAAGAGCCGGACATCCACCCAGCGCTCCGCGATGGGGGAGTAAACTTCAAACTGCATCGCCACACGCTCCTTCATGGCACGCCGGTAGTACCCCTCCATCGGCGTACCAGCCAGTTTGTGAAAAACCTCCCAGATGGACCGTCCCAGCATCTCCTCGGGCGAGTGCTTCAGCAGCTTCGGCACGTTTTCGTTGACGAAGGTGAATCGCCATTCCTTGTCCAGCGCGAAGCAGGCTTCCTTCATCCCGTGGACGATCTCCGCCAGCCTCCGGTCCGTGGTGCGCAATAGCGCCTCCTTCTCGCTCAGCGCCCTCTCCGCCGCCCGGCGTGCCGTGACATCGTGGATCACCACCAGCAGATTGCCGCCCGGCATGGACGTGGCCCGCACCTCCGCGGGGAAGGTCGAGCCATCCTTCCGCCGGAATTGCCACTCCCGCAGGTAATCCGCGCCGGATTTGATCGCCTCCAGCGTAGGATCGATGTGGACGATCTCATCAGCGGCCACAATCTCCGCCGCCTCCATCGCGATGATCTCCTCGCGGGTGTACCCGAGCATTCGGCACATACTGGAGTTCACATCCACGTGGCGCCGGTTGCCGTCGGAGATGATGACCCCGTCCGGCGCGTAGTCGAAGAGCTTGCGGTAATGGGCCTCGCTGCGCTCCAGCTCCGCAGTGCGCTCGGCGACGCGGGCCTCCAGTGTCTCATTGGCCTCGCGCAGCGCCTCCTCCGCCAGCCGGCGCTTCGTGATGTCTCGATTCGTCTCCACGACGGAGGCGCCGGCCTTGTCGCGCACGAGCATCATCTTTGACTCCACGGTGATCTTGCATCCGTCGGCTCCGGTATGTTCCAGCTCTCCCTCCCATGAGCCGTTCCGGTCCAGCAGCGCCGTCACCTCCTGCATGCCGATGGTCGATTCCGTCCTCAATAGTTCATGGCAGTTCCGCCCCAGCGCCTGCTCGCTGGTGAATCCGTATTTACGCTCCGCGCCGCGATTCCAGAACGTAATCCTGCCATCCCATCCCCACACGATGATCGCGTCATGCGTCTGATCCACCAGCAGCGCCTTCCCTGCCGATTCGCGGGCGCCGATCTCAGCCCGCCGCCGCGCCCCATCCATCGCGCCTCCCAGCGCCGCGATCCCGGCCCCGGTGAATACAAAGAGGACCAGCCCCAAACCCTCCTCCGTGGACGCAAGCTGGAAACTCCCGCGCGGCGGGAGCAAAAAGTAATCCGAGGCGAGCGCCCCCGCCAGCACCGCCAGCATCGCCGGCCAAAACCCGCCGAACCATGCCGCCATCAGGATCGCGAAGAAAACCGTCGCGAATGGAAACGCCATCCCGAGCACCGGATCGAGCAGAAGCCGGATCCAGACCGCCAGCGCCACGAAGACGACGGCAACACCATATCTTGCCGGCGCGGATCCCCGGTTAAAGCCCATCTCTGGCTCCGTTGCATTGCGTCCGCCGCATCCCGTCACCCCGCACCGCGGCGTAATTCACTCGGGGTGGTGGGATTGGCGTGTATTGGGGGGTACACTTCAAGCGGCGCCAGTGTCGCGCCTGGCGCGGGGGTAATCCAGAGTGAAGTGTGAGAAAAACTAGCCATATTTTGCTATGGCGTGGTGTCACCCGGGCTCTTTGATGAATTGAAACCATACTTGCGAGACATCACACTGGCGCTCGGACCGCTGCTTTTTGCGATCTCTGCGATCTTTGCGGTTGGAATATGATTTTTAACCGCAAAGTCATGCCTGAGGCAGATCCGTCCTTCGGCGGAAGTACAATGATCGCAGAGCAATGAGGCATCCCATCATGGGCGTTTCTCCAAAACCGATGGTTTCATGCAAACACACCCGCATGGGATTTTTTAACATTTTGTCTCGCGGGCAATTCCCCGTCGCCGTGTAACGTGGCCCAATGGTTTCATCCTCTCTTGTCAAACCGCGACGGCTCACGCTGGCGATCGCGTTCTTTGCGGCTGCCTGTGCCCCGTGCGCCGCCGATCCATTGACCCAGCCCGTCGCCCCGGTGATCCCCGTCACCGACACCTATTTCGGCACAAAGGTGGTCGATCCCTACCGCTGGATGGAGGACCCGCAATCCCCGCAGCTCCAGGCATGGGTCAAGGCCCAGGCCGCCTACACGAAGGATTACCTCTCCAGGCTCCCCGGCCGCGACGCCCTGCTCGCCCGCGTCGAGGCGCTCGATAATGCCGCCATGCGCGTCGCCAGCATGGCATTGTGCGGTTCGCGCTATTTCTACCTCAAGACAACCCCGCGCGACCAGACGGCGAAGCTCTACGCCCGCGACGGCCTCAAGGGCAGGGAGCGCCTCCTGGTCGACCCACAGGTGCTCGGCGCCACCGGCGGGCGTTTCACGATCAGCGATTACTATCCCTCGCCCGATGGCCGCCTCGTCGCGGTGGAGATCGCTCCGGGCGGATCAGAGCTCGGTGTGCTCCGCGTCCTCGATGCCGCCACCGGTAAGCCCTTGAAGGATTCCATTGATCGTGTCTGGGAGGCATCCGTGAGCTGGGATCCCTCCGACGCGTTCTTCTATTACACGCGCCTCCAGAAGCTCGGCCCCGGAATGACCGACCTGGACAAGGAACTCGACGAGGCCGCGTATCTGCACCGGCTGGGCGACGATTCCGGCAAGGACGTTCCCGTCCTCGGCCGCAAATTCAATCCCCCCGTGCCCATGGTCCCTACCGATAGCCCGGATATCGCCATCTGCCCCGGCTCTCCGTATGCATTCGGCATCATTCAGAATGGCGTGAAGAATGAACTCACCGTCGTCATTTCGCCAGTCGGCGCCGTCGCGAAGGGCAGGCCGGCGTGGAAGAAAATCGTGGATGCCGGCGACGATGTCGTCAGCGTGGCCTGCAAGGGCCGCGATCTCTGGCTCCTCACGCACAAGGACGCATCCCGGTTCAAAGTCATCCACATGGACCTCGATCATCCGGATATCGCCCATGCCCAGGTCGTGGTGCCGGAGTCGGACATGGTCATCCGCGGCATCAGCACCGCAAAGGACGCCCTCTACTTCGCCACCACCAGGGACGGCATCACCCACATCTTTCGGATCCCCTATGGCCAGACCAGGGCCCTCCCGCTGCCGCTGCCATTCGCCGGCAGTGTCAATGGCTCCTTCGCCAGCGTGCTGATGCCCGGCGCCCTGCTCCGCCTCGCCGGCTGGAACCAGGCCCCGCTATGGTACGCCTATGATCCCGCCACCGGCAGCCTGACCGATACCGGCATCGAGCCGCGCAACCCCACCGATTTCTCCGGCATCACCGCCGTCGAGGTCACCGCCCCCGGCGCCGATGGCACCCCCATCCCCCTCTCCATCATCTACCGCAAAGACCTCAAGCTGGACGGTACGCACCCCTGCCTCATGGAGGGCTACGGCTCCTACGGCATCAGCATCGATCCCTCATTCGACGCCACCCGGCTCGCCCTCCTGGAGAAAGGCATCGTCATCGCCATCGCACATGTCCGGGGCGGTGGCGAGAACGGCGAGGCCTGGCATCTCGCCGGCCAGAAATCCACCAAGCAGAACACCATCCGCGATTTCATCGCATGCGCGGAATATCTCATCAAAAAAGGCTACACCTCGCCGAAAAAACTCGCCCTCCGCGGCACCAGCGCCGGCGGCATCACCATCGGCGGCGCGCTCACCCAGCGCCCCGATCTCTTCGCCCTCGCCATCGTCAACGTCGGCGTTGTCAACGCCCTCCGCGCCGAAGCCGAGCCCAACGGCGCCTCCAACACCCCCGAGTTCGGCTCCGTAAAGAACCCGGATGAATTCAAATGGCTCTACGCCATGGACGCCTATCAACACGTCAAGAAAGGCGCCGCCTACCCCGCCGTCCTCCTCATCACCGGCATCAATGATCCCCGAGTCGACCCCGTCGAACTCTTCAAAATGACCGCCCGCCTCCAGGCCGCGACATCCAGCAAAAACCCAATCCTCCTCCGCGTCGACGCCGACGCCGGCCACGGAATCGGTTCCACCAAACACCAGCGCGACCTCATCACCGCCGACCAGGCAGCATTACTGTTATCCATCGCGGGGAAGTGAGCCTAGTGCATACGCCGCACCGCATTTGACGGCGCGACATCTACTCACATTTTGTTTTCTACCTCTCGTAACGCGGCTCGAATCATCCGTGCATCGTCTTCGAATGAGCCTTGGCAGTCCCGCAAATATTGAACTAGTTCTGGAATCTCGTGGCGTTCCATCATTGACGCACGCGAACTCAGGTCCCGGAAGAACGTTTGGAAATCCTCCTCCAAATCTCGTTCCTTGTATTGAATATACTCGAGGAGTGTTTCCAATCGTTTGCGGTAGAACAGCTTAATAGACAAGCCCTTGATATTCAGCACCGTGCGGAGTTCTATGCGCACCCGTCCGAGCCCAGCACAGACCCCGGCGATGTGAAATTCGTTTAAGAGCTGAGGAAGTTCTATTAGACCGGTTCTGAATCTCGGAAAGTCGTCCCGCGCACTGATGATCTGGCCACACCGGACGGACACCACATTTAGAGCCTGGCTGACTGCATCTGATAAGTCGTAAAGGCTTTGGATGATTTCCTCGCGTGCACTCTTTTGTTCGGCTGGGACCTGTTTGATTGCCTCTGGGAGGCCTTTCAAAACATCAGACAGTTCAGATACAAGTGGGATTGTGGGCATAAAACTGGGCAAGGTTATTATCCTCGCCGCCGACTTTCAAGTTTTCACCTTATCCCTCAACCTACCTCGCATCGGCCCATCCCGAGCCCTCCTCGAAAAAAATCTCTAGGAGAAGCAAGGTTTCTTCTGCAAGGCTGGCAATATGCACCAAATTCCAGGAGTTCAAAATTGCCGCCTTCCTCTGCGTTCTTTTGCGCTTCCGCCGAAGGACGGATCTGCCTCAGGCATGACTTTGCGGTTAAATCCGCTGGCAACGCCCGCTCCCGCGACAACGCCCACTCCCGCGAATACACCAAATGCACTCCCCCAAGGCGCTTGCGCATCCATTTCCGATACTTTCCACTACCGGCTTCCTCAGGCAATTAAGGTGAATTAAGCCAAATTAAGGTGAAAATTTTTTTGGGTGAATCCTTTTATCATGAGGAATAATTTCTAAACCGCGAACCCCGTGCGCGTCTCCGCCGTCACGCCTGCAATCCGGTCCTCCGAATCCATAATTCGAGTTTATCCGCCTCAGGCGGGCAATTTGAGTTTACCCGCCTCAGGCGGGCAATCCCCCTCCCTCGCACTGGAACCATCTTTTAAGAATTGAGCCCCGCCCCGAATCCGTTTTCAATCGAAACCCCACCAATCATCCCTATGTCCAACTACTCCCCCGCTCGCGAACAGTTTGCCCAATGGGGCGTCGATACGGAATCGGCGCTCGCAGCCCTCGCCTCCATCCCCATCTCGCTCCATTGCTGGCAGGGCGATGACGTCGCGGGGTTCGAGACCCATGACGAAACCATGAGCGGCGGCGGCATCCAGGCCACGGGCAATTATCCCGGCCGGGCCCGGAACATCGGCGAGCTCCAGGCCGATCTCGACCAGGCCGCCGCGCTCATCCCCGGCAAGCTGCGGATCAATTTGCACGCCATCTATGCCGACTTCCAGGGGAAGAAGGTGGAGCGCGACGCCCTGACAGTCGATGCGTTCCAGGGCTGGATCGATTGGGCGAAGACGCGCGCATGGGGCATCGATTTCAACCCCACCTGTTTCGCCCATCCGCTCGCGCAGGATGGGTTCACGCTCTCCCATCGCGACGCCGCGATCCGCAAGTTCTGGATCGATCATTGCATCGCCAGCCGCAAGATCGGCGCCGCCATCGGCGAGGCGCTCGGCACGGCCGCGGTGACCAATATCTGGATCCCGGACGGCTACAAGGACATCCCGGCCGACCGCCTCGCCCCGCGCGAGCGCCTCAAGGAATCGCTCGACGCGGTCCTCGCAGCCCCGGTGGACAGCCGGTGGAATATCGACGCAGTGGAGAGCAAGCTCTTCGGCATCGGCGTCGAGTCGTACACCGTCGGCTCGCACGAGTTTTACCTCGGCTACGCCGCGCAGAAGGGGACAGCCCTCTGCCTCGACGCCGGCCATTTTCATCCCACGGAATCCGTGGGCGACAAGATTTCCGCGACCCTGCTCTTTGTGCCGCGCCTGCTCCTGCACGTGAGCCGCGGAGTCCGCTGGGACAGCGATCACGTGGTCATTCTCGATGACCCGACGAAAGGCATCCTGGAGGAAGTGGCGGCGTGCAACGCGATCGACCGCGTCCATGTCGGCCTCGATTTCTTTGACGCCAGCATCAATCGCATCGCCGCATGGGTCGTGGGCGCGCGCACCGCGAAGAAGGCCCTGCTCCTCGGCCTGCTGCGCCCGCTCGCCAAGCTTCGCGATGCGGAGAACGCCGGCGATTACACCGCCCGCCTCGCCCTCCAGGAAGACAGCCGCTCGCTCCCATGGGGCGCCGTCTGGGAAGAATTCTGCCGCCGCAACGAGACCCCCGCCGATGGCCAGTGGCTCCCCGCCGCACGCGATTACGAGGCAAAGGTCCTCTCAAAGCGCTAACGCGCTTTTTCTTTGATATTCTGCGGCCCCTCAGGCCGGGTTTGATGAGTGCCAATCAGGAGATTGGCGGTCCCGCGAATTGCGCTTCGACCGGCGTAGCCGCGGGATTATGGCGGCGGTTGCGACTGCCAGCAGCGCCAACGTGCCGGGCTCCGGCACGGCCGCGGGGACAGAGGTGAAGTTCACCGACACCGTGTTTGCGGTGGTGGAAAACGTGCCTGCCCAGCCGGGAGCGGAGTCGAATGCAAAGAGGTTGGTGGAGGGAGCGATGAAGTTGGTGGGCAGGTCGATGAGCGGGTAATTCACCCCCGTTTGCGCACCGCCGAAATTGGTGAAATTGAACATAAACGAGTCGACAGCGATCGATGAAAGCGAGCCATTGAGGGTCAGCAGATCGCTGTCGCTTCCCACGCCAAAATCAATGACGGACCCGCTGCCGTCGGGCTCCAAAGGGTCTTCCACCACCAGTCGGCCAGTGGTAGAATCGACAAGGTCCAGGGTGGCACCCAAGAGAACGCTGGTGAGTGTCCCGGACGCCACGATGGTGGTCGCAGCATAGGACAAAGCCGGTGTCAAGTTGCCAGAGGCGGCATTCGGCAGGTCCAGTGTCCCCCCGTAGATATAGATGTTCCCTACAGTCGGATTGCTGAGCGTCAATGTGCCAGACCCTGTCTTGTAGATGCGCCCGGCATTGGAACCTGAAAAGGCGACATTGAAACCATTCGTGTTGATCGACCCATAGAAATTGGACGTGAACCCTTTGGTGGAGGAAAAGCCGGCTGCCGCCTGCAAGGTGCCCCCAGCCAGTGAAATCGCAGGTCCTACGCCAAGGTTGGCATCGGAGGATACGATCAGCGTCCCCTGGTCGATGACCGTGTCGCCGGCATAGGTATTCTGCCCGCTCAAGGTCAGCGAACCAGTGCCGCTTTTGATGAGCGAAGTAGCGGCGGCATCTTCAAGGATGGGAGAGCTGATGGTGAGGTTGTTGTTTATGGTGACGACCCATTCCGCGGCGGTGGTGAAGAGATTGCCATCCTGGATGACGCTCGTCCCGGTGCCGCTGGAGAGGATGCCGCCGCTGCTCACGCCGAGAGCCTGCTGGGAGCCGAGATCAAGGACGAGTGGCGCACTGCCGTTGCTCTCGAGATTGAGCGAGGCGCGTGTCGTCGCGGCGGCGAGCGCCGTGGTGCCGCTGGTGGCGAGGAGCACATGATCGGTCGTTGAGCCGCCGTTAAGCGTGGTCGCATAACCGGAGAAGGCGGTGATGCGCCCGTTGCTCCCGATCGTCGCCCAGTCGTTGCCTACGGTGATAGATGGGCTGAGGATTCCGTCGCTGCCATTGGCCAGCCCGGCGATGGCGACGCCGCTGCCGGTAATGCTCAGCGTGGGCTCGCCGATGAGGTTCAGTCCGGTGAAATCGAGATAGGCTGCCGTCGCGCCGGATTGCGTGACCGCGATCTGCCCCGCGCCGCTCACGTTGAGAGCCCCCACGGATTGGTCCACCGGCGTGGTGGCGTTGCCGATCATCTCCAATTTCCCGCCCTGGAGGGTGAGCGCCGCAGTGCCGGAAAGGCGGGTCGCATCTGCGGTCCCGCTGTTATCCAGCAACAGCGTGTCAGCGACAGTGATCGCAGTATTGAGTGCCGATCCGCTGCCGGAGAACGAGAGCGTACCATTACCCACCATCGTCGTGCCGGAATAAGTGCTGGCGTTCGTCAGGTTTACCGTGCCCGAAAGCGTCACGATCACAACGGAAAGCTGGTTGGTCCCGTTGTCCTCCAGCATACCGCCGAAGGTGCCGGGACCGTAATCCGTAAGCGTCGCCGGGGCCGCGCCCGGCTGGACGATACCCCCCAGCGTGCCGCCGCCGGAAAGCGATGCGACCGCTCCGGCTCCTCCATCGAGGGCCAGGACGGCGCCAGGTGCATCGCCCAGGGAGAAGTTTGAAAAAATGGTGCCAAAGTAATCTGCGTCGTATTCGCCCTGTTCGATCTCGATGGATTGCAACATAGTGCCGCCCGAGACCGTGAGCGTGCCGGTTCCGGTTTTGACCAATAATTCGCCAGCAAGGGGGTATGGATTGAGTTCTGAACTGATTGTTGCGTTCTGGTTGGCGGTTACCGTAAGTCCGGCTGCACCGCCTTCCAAAGAGCCATTTGCAATGACATAGCCGGCGGTATTAAAGGTAATGGCAGATACCACGGGGGCATAGCTGCCCAAAGAAACCGTGCCACTGGTGCCGGCAAAGGTTGCGCTGTCGCCAATGGTCCAGGTTTGGTTGGTCGTTCCATTCCACCAATTGGCCGTCGTTGCTGTCCACGAGCCGCTGCCGCCCGTCCCGCTCACGCCCCATGTAAGCTGCGCTTTTGCCGGCGTAGACCATCCGGCCATAAGCACAAGGAGCAATGGGAATATATAAATATATTTTCCTGAGCGCGTAGGTATTAGTCGAAGTACGGCAATATCCATGATGGGAAAGAGGTTGGCGCACCGGACCGTGAGACCAGTTATTCCTGCCTATCAGAAATCCACCGCGAAGCAAGAATCCTTGTGCTGCGAGCGGGACCTTTTACATTTGGACTTCCAACCCAAAGCTTCTCCTTGAGTCGTTCCGTTTCCTGTAAAGTCGCCCGTCATGAATGACCCCCGCATTGTGATGACGCTGGATGCCGGCGGCACGTGGCTGAAGTACTCCGCCGTCCGCGGCGGGCAGTTGTTGGTCGAGCCGTTCTCCGTGCCTTCCGAGTCGCATGACCTTGAGCGCTGCCTGGCGAATATCATCGCCGGATTCGAAACGGTGCGCGCCAAATTGCCGGAGGCGCCGGTCTCCATCAGCTTCGCCTTTCCCGGGCCGACGGATTACCGCAACGGCATCATCCTGGACCTGCCGAATCTCCCCGGCTTCCGCGGCGGCGTGCCGCTGAGGCCGCTGCTGGAGGAGCGGTTCGGCATCCCCGTTTTCATGAACAACGACGGCGATCTCTTCGCGTACGGCGAGGCGATGGAGGGTTTTCTGCCGTGGGTCAATGGCCTGCTGGAGGCAGCGGGAAGCCGGCGGCGATACCGGAACCTGCTCGGGATCACGATCGGCACTGGAATGGGCGGCGGCCTGGTGAGCGGCGGCCGGCTCTTCCTGGGGGATAACTCGGCGGGGCTGGAGGTCGGCCTGCTCCGGAACAAAGTCGAACCGGCGCGCCGGGTGGAGTACAGCGTCAGCATCGCCGCGGTCCGGCGGGTATATGCGCGGGAGGCGGGCATCGCGATGGAGGATACGCCGGAGCCGAGCGTCATCCGCCAGATCGCGCTGGGCACTGCGCCGGGCGATCCTGCCGCGGCCCGCACCGCCTTCCACACGATGGCCGAGGCGGCGGGCGATGCAATTGCGCAGGCGCTGACGCTCATCGATGGCCTGGTGGTCATCGGCGGCGGCGTAGCCGGTGCGAGCGACATCTTTTTCCCGGCGTTGCTCGATGCGATCAACGGCCGGTATCACACCCCGGAGGGCGAGGGACCGCGGCTTTTTTCCCACGCCTCCAATTTCGAGGATGCCACAGAGCGGGCGGCTTTTTTGCAAGACGAACCGGACACGATCCCGGTCCCTGGATCGGGAAAGAAAGTGCCATACGATCCCGTGAAACGCGTGGCCGTAGGCGTCACGCGCCTGGGCACAAGCCGGGCCGTGGCCATCGGCGCTTACGCGTTCGCGCTGGCCATGATGGATCAATCGAACTTATGAAAATCATCCGATACCAGGACTCGCAACGGCACGTTGGCCATGGCTGGCAAAGGCCGGACGGCACTTATGCGAAAATTTCAGGCGACATACTCGGAGACTATTCCGCAACCAATGATCCGGCCGATATCGCCAAATTACTCGCGCCGATTGCCCCGGCGGCGATCCTTTGCATCGGACTCAATTACCGCCAGCACGCAGCCGAGACCAACGCGAAAATCCCGGAGCGGCCAATCCTGTTCTTCAAGGGAACCAACGCCGTGCAGCGGATTTAAGGCATCAGTAAGTCGCTCCATTCGGGTCGCCGGTCGATGAACCCTCCGGGTTCACCTACCCGCGTCCCACAGCCTGAAGCACTCGAGAAATCCCGTCGCGAAATCGCTTGGCCTGCGCGCAATCCACTCCCGGATTACCGGCACCGGAAAAAACGCACCAGTCTCGATCTCCGCCGGCGGCAGCCGGAAGGGCCCCTCGTGCTCCGCCCGGAAGAGGTGCACGAATTCCCACCCCGTCATCGCGCACGCCTCGATCCGGGCAAGCAATTCCACCCGCTCGACTTGCACGCCCAGCTCCTCGTGGACTTCCCGCAGCGCCGTCTCCGCGTAATCGTCGCCGGCATTCAGATGGCCCGCGGCGCTGGAGTCCCATGTCAGCGGATGGACATCCTTCCAGCGGGAGCGCTTTTGCAGGAAGAGATCGCCTGCGTGGTTGAAGACAAAAATGTGCACCGCGCGATGCCGCCAGCCGTTCTTGTGGACATCGTGCCGCGAAGCCTGGCGCAGCACATGATCGTGCTCGTCCACTACGTCGAATCTCTCCCCATGCACATCCTGCGCGAGCAATTGCACATCCTTCGCTGCGCCCCCGGCGGCGTGATTCGTCAACTCCACCCATTGCGCCAGGCTCAGTTCCTCCGCGCGTGCCGTTTCGCTCACACCCAGCGCCCGCGCGGCGCCCTGCCAGTCCGGCACGGCGTCGCCGAGCATTTTGCCCAGTTGCTTGCGGCGCTGCGAGAAGCCTTGTTTCACCAGCATCGTGAAGCGCCGCGCATCGCAGTCCGGCAGGCTCCCAGTGGCGCGCGGCGTGATGAGGATCGCGGCCGATTCCACCTTCGGCCGCGGCATGAAAACGGACGCCGGAATCGTGCGCAAATACTTTACCTCCCACCGCCGCTGCACCAGCAGCGTCAGCGCCCCGTAATCCTTCGTGCGCGGCCCCGCTGCCAGCCGCGCGGCAAATTCCCGCTGGATGGTCAGCACCATGCGCGAGAACGGGCTGGGATCGTCTCCATAGCGGAACAGAATCGAGCTCGTCACGTAATAGGGCAGATTCCCCAGCAGCTTCGCCGGCATGCGCGGAAAAACCGCGCGCACATCGTATTCCAGCGCATCCTGGTGCAGCACCGTCACCCGTTCGTCGCCCGCGTATGCGGTAGCCAGCCGCCCAGCCAGCCGGGCGTCCTTCTCAATGAGCGTCGCGCTCCCGCATCGCGGCACGGCGCATTCCGTCAGCGCGCCAAGTCCCGGCCCGATCTCCACGAGGTGATCCGCCGGCGAAAGGTCGAGCTGGTCCACGATCCAGCGGGAGAGATTCGTATCCGCGAGGAAGTTCTGCCCCAGCGTCTTGCTGGGATGCAGGCTCAATTCGGCAAGGGCGGCGCGGATTTCCGTGAGATTCACTTCTCAGGCAGGGCCAGCGTCGGCGGTTTCGGTTTTTTCCTCCAGGCGGATGGCAGGCGGAAGAGCCGCTTGACCTCCGGCAGCGGCTTCTCCTCGATGAAATAAGCCGTCGCCGCGCGCCCCAGCGTGTAAGTCGCGCCGCCGGCGATTGCGCCGGAGATGGCGCTGCCAAATCCCGGCAGCACCTTGATCGCCGCCCGCGCGCTCTCGCGAAAGACCAGTCCCGCGCCGATGTTCATCCCGAGCGCGCTGAGGAATTCCGTGATGGCCTTGCGGCTGATCTCGCGTCCGCTTACGCGCATGATGCTCGCCACCATCATTACCTGCAGCGTGGTCAGGATCGGGAAATCCGCCAGCGGGATCGGTTCCACGCCCACCGTGGTGCAGGCCGCCGTGCAAGTGGTGAGGATCTTCTTCGCGACTGCGAGCTTCGCCGCCTTGTCCGTGGATTTGCGCGCGGTCTCCAGCTCGCCCTCGATCAAGTCCTTGAGCGCCATCACGTGCTCGACCATCGGCCCGCGCAGGTTCTTCGGCAGCTTGACCGCCAGTTTTTCGATGAGGCTGGACATCTTCATCACTCGGCCACCTTCACCCGGCGTCCGCAGTTTGGGAACCACTGATTAAATGCCGCTCCCATTGATTCAGTGGTTCCCTAATCCAGCAGCTTGAGCAATTGCTCCGCGTGCTCGTCCGGTTTTACCTTGCGCAGGATGCCGCGCACCTTCCCGTCCGGCCCGATGACAAAGGTCGACCGCTCCGCGCCCATGTACTTTTTGCCGTACATCGATTTCTCCACCCACACGCCGTAGGCCTCCACGATTGCGTGCGACTCATCGCTCAGCAGCGGGAAGGGGAGGGAATGCTTGTCGATGAACTTCCGGTGGCTCTTCGCGGAGTCCACGCTCACACCAAAGATCTCCGCCTTTGCGGCAAATTGCGCCCAGCCATCGCGCAGCGCGCACGCCTGGGCGGTGCAGCCCGGCGTGTCATCCTTCGGGTAAAAATAGAGCACCACCGTGCGCCTGGCAAAATCGCCAAGCGCCACTTCCATTCCATCGCCATACTTGCCGCCGACCGCGATTGCGCGGAACGCCGGGGCTTTATCCCCCGGATTTATTTCCAGCGCCATTCGTCGTGGAATACTTCGATTTCCACATTTTCGCGCTCGGCGCGATGGAGGAATTCGGCCTGGACGGTCTTCATCAGGTCCCAGAGGTCACGCGCCTTGGTGACGGCATCCTTGGGATCGCCCCGGCGGCTCTGCACTCTTTCATCCTGATCGGCGATGCCGAGTTCCAGGTGCTGGACTTCATTCTCCAGGTCAGGACCGGCGCCGAACCGCTTATTGTACACGTGGACCCTGTCCATCTGTGCATGAAGGGTGTTCAGGATGTTCGCGGCATCGTCCCACGAATACTTTCTTTCAAAAGCCTGGGCGGATGGAGAGAGGGAGAGGGTGAGCGCTGCCAGCAGCAGCAGGACGAGGTTTTTCATGACGGTGGGTGATGTCGTGGGATTCATGCAAGGATATCGGATTTAATCAAGAGACGGGTCGGGGCGGGATCGTATTCATCGGCGCGCGAGCGTATTGGGTCAGAGCCCCACGCTGTACACGTCCTTCTTCTTCACCTGCTTTTTTCCGCCTCCGCCAAGAACGGGATATTTTTTGAGCAGCGCCTTCATTTCATCGGTATTGATGCCATTGGGGATCGTGACGATGCCGTCGGCGACGCGTTGATCGATGAGGACATCCGAGATTTGGCGGCCGTTGATCGTGCCGATGAGAATCGTCCCCCTCTTTTGCATGGAGAGGGTGTCCAGGGCGATGGTGCCGTGGTCGTCCAGCTTGAAGCTGCACCCGCCGGAGCCGTCGGCAACCGGGAAGGGATAGATCGCGACGATGTCGTGCTCGGAGATGGCCGCGATGACGTCCACGTAAGTCTGCTGGCCATTGAGCAGCGTCACGGGCACCGCGAAGGATTCGGAATCTGACTGCGCGGCCTGCGTGTAAAAGCGGACGCTAAGGTCGAGCTTCTTCCGGCCAATGCCCATGCAACAGAGGCCGAGAAGGAGGATGGGGAGCAACCGGTAACGCATGCGCCCGCATTCTTCCGGCAAGCGAATGCATTTGCAACCAACGAAATGCTTGTTTAATGAGCCTCGTATGAAGCTGAGCGCCGTTCTGGCCCTTTCCCTGGTTTTCGCGTTTTCCGCATATGCGAACGATGACTCGAATTCCACCCCCAGGCCAACGCTCCTGGGCGAGACGTTGCAATTCCTGCACCTCAAACACTCGCCCCGGCAGGCGGACGCTCCCGCCCCTGTTTTGCACAACGGGCTCCAGGTGCAACTCGATATCGCTCCGATGCCAATCAGCCTCTCCAATGACCGCGAGGTCCAGGCGACCGTCACCCTTTACAACCGGTCAAAAAAATATGTGGACCTCAATTTTCCCACCACCCAGCGGATCGAGATATTGGTCATCGATTCCGCGGGCAAGGTGGTGAACACGTGGAGCGAGGATCAATCCTTCACGGACGATCCCGCCTCTGTTACCGTCAATCCGCAGGAGCGGCTCCAGTACAACGCGACCGTCGCCACGCGGGAGATGAATCCCGGGCAGCAGTACATCATCCAGGCCTCATTCCCGAGCTACCCGGACCTCAAGACTGAGCAGAAGGTGATTCCGGCGAAATAGCGGTTGCGACCGGCTCTTCGACCGGGATTGGCTCCGCTGCGGGAGCGGGCACATCGGCTGGGGCCGGCTCCGCAATGGCTTCGGGCGCGGATTCCGGCACAGCCTCTTCAACAGCTTCGTGCACAGGAGCTTCCGCAACCGGCTCCACGACCGGCGCGCTTTCCGCCGAGGGCGTTTCAGGCTCGGCGGCAGGCGCTTCCGCGGTGGTTTCGTCGGGCGCCTTTGCTGCCGGGGCCGGCGTCGTTGCAGGCTCCGGTTTTGCGGGAGCAAGGGGCAATTCCAGGCGCCCATCGGAGAATTCGATTACGCGGCCGGTTTCGATCAGCCAGCGCAGGTCCGTGGCCAGCGTCGCCTTGCGCGCCTGATCCACCGCGCTCTCATCGGCACCCAGAAGGGTGGTGGCAAGCGAGGCGCGATTGCATGTCGAGCTGGCCTGGATCGCCTGGAGAATTTCCGCCACCGATGCGGAGAGGCTCCCGTTCTCCATCGGCGCAGGCCGGATCAGTGACACAAACTGCATCCGCTTGCGGTGCTTGAAGACCTGCAGCCCGACTCGGGAAAATTGCTGGCGCAACTGGTGCATCATCTGGCCCGGAAATCCACGCTCCTGCTCCCATGCCTGCCGCACCGCCGCGGCGATGCCCTTGTCGTTGAGCGTCTTGCTCGCCTCGCCGGAGAGATGGAAGGAAGACCCGGTACGGATCAGCCCCGGCAGGTAATTCTCCTTGAAGTGTTGTTCCACCTCGATGAGGGAGGCAAAGACCGGCCCATCGTAGGCGGCTGCAGGCGCTTCTTCCGCGGCCTCGGCGGGTGTCTCCGCCACGGCTTCCACGGGCTCTGCGGCAGTATCGGGGTTTGCGCTCTCCGCGGCTTCCGCTGCCGGTTCTTCCGTTGCGGGAGCTTCGGTGGCAGGCGTTTCTTCGCCGGCCGGCGTCTCCAGGGCAACAGGCGCCGGATCGGCCTTCTCTGCGGCTGGCTTTGGCTTCTCCACGGGAGCGGGCGGGACAAGCTGGTAAACGGTTATGCTGCTGGCCTGCTGTTTCCACTGATCCACAAGAGCCGGGTCATTCACGACCTCAATCTCCCTGAGGAAATCCTGGTACGACATCCGGCGGCTGAACCGCTCGTCATACAGCCGCCGAAGGGCCGGCTGATAGCCATGATAGCTGGTCGGGCCCAGCAGCACGCCATTGGCGCGGCAGCGGGCCACATTGGAGAAATTCCCCTTCGGCGCTTCGCGCTGCTCGGTGACCTCCACGTAATATTTTTCGCGGGCAATGGGGAAGGCCGCGCGCTCCGCCGCAGCGCGATCCGTCCATACCGGCCCATTCTCGCCGACCTGGTAGAGCGCTTCCGCCACCGTCCTGGTGGTGATTTTCAGCCGATGCCGCTCCGGCCGGGCGAGAAACATGCGGGCCAGGTCAAAGAGGGAGTACGCGCGATGCGTGCTCTTTACCTGCCGCGCAATGCTCTGCGCGCAATTGTCGTCCGGAAAAAATTCGATGGAGACATTCGCCGGCTGGGTCTGGGGCTCCTGGTGGGCGGGGCGGTCCCGGTCGTCGGTCCGGCGCTGCTCGCCCGGCCTGCCGCGGCGGTCGTCCGGGCGGCCTGCGGGACGGTCCGGGCGTTTCGCATCCGGCTTGCGCGCGCCCGGCGCAGCGGGTCCATCCTTGCGCGGGCGGTCATCGCGCCTGGGCCCATCGCCGCGCGGCGGGCCGCCGGGGCGCTGTCCCCCGCCGGGTCTGCCCCGGCGATCGTCCCCGCGGCCCCTGTTGCCGCCGCCTCCACCCCAGTCATCGCGGCCACGACGGCGCGGCTCCTCGCCGCCGCCCTCGTAGTCCGCATAGGGGTTCTTCGTCGGTGGCTCCTTGAGCCAGTCCGGCATTAACTTGAGGTCGAAGTCCACGGGCAATTCGGGCATGGGGTATCGAATAAACTGATTCTGGAAAAATGTCCACCGGTCCGGGGAATGCGTCCACAAATTTACCCAAGCGAAATATTTGTTGCCAAAGACCGGCACGCCACCTAAAGCGGTAGCCCACAACCAACAACCCTGGAGACAGATTTTTATGGCCGAAAAAAGCATTGAAGAAAGAGTCAAAGACATCATCGTTGAGCAGCTCGGAGTAAATCCGGAGCAGGTCACACCCACCGCCTCGTTCATCGAGGATCTCGGCGCAGACTCTCTCGACACTGTCGAATTGGTGATGGCCTTCGAGGAGGAATTCTCCGTCGAAGTGCCTGATGAGGACGCCGAGAAACTGCAGACCGTCGGCGACGTCACGAAGTACATCGAGGACAAGACCTCGAAGTAGCTCGACCTGCCCGGGGCACCGGGCGGGGTGACAAATCCCTTCTTTTCAGCGCCATCCGGCCATGAACCGGGTGGCGCTGATTGTTTTTTGCAGAGCCGTGGCCATTTCCCGGAGTTGCAAATCGCGCCCGCCCGCGCTCAACTTGCCACCCCCATGCTTGAAAACCGGATCGACTCAAAATTCGCCGCCCTGCGCGAGAAGGGGCAAAAAGCCTTCATCGCGTACATCTGCGCCGGCGACCCAAACATGGAGGCGACCCGGGCGCTCGCGCTAAAGCTGGAGGCCGCCGGCGTCGATATCCTGGAGCTGGGCGTGCCTTTTTCCGATCCGCTCGCGGATGGGATTGTCAATCAACTCGCCGCCCAGCGCGCGCTGGAGGCCGGGGCCACGCCCCATGGCGTGCTGGAGTGCGTCAGGAAAATTCGGGCGGAATCGCAAATCCCGATTGTCCTCTACACCTATATCAACCCGCTGCTGGCTCTGGGATTCGAGAAATTCCATCGCGATGCCGAGGCTGCCGGAGTCGATGGGCTACTGATCCTCGACCTCCCTCCGGATGAGGATGCGCCGGAGCTTGCGCCGGTGGGTGGCATGCGCCGCATCCGCCTCATCGCGCCCACAACGCCCGATGAGCGCATCGCCCGCATCACGGCGACTGCGGACGGATTCATTTATTACGTCTCCCGCGAGGGGGTGACGGGCGAGCAGGCAAGCGTGGCGGGATCGATTTCCGGGCGGGTTGCGGCCATCCGGCGCACGACCAATGTGCCGGTGGTGGTGGGATTCGGGGTCTCGAATCCCGAGCAGGCCCGGGAAGTGGCGCACATGGCGGACGGCGTGGTGGTGGGCAGCGCCATCGTCAAGAGGATCGCGCAATTCTCCGGCCAGGTGGAGATGCCGGAGCTGGTGGCGAATTTTGTGCGGCCGCTGGCTGCAGCCACGAAGCTGGCATAATGCGCAGGGGTGCGACGCTATTAACCCTCAACCCGCATCAGGGCGCGAAAGCCGGCTTGTGCAAAATGGTAATCCGTCGTGAGTGCATCAACCACCCCGTGGTCATTCATGACGGAGAAGGCAATGCAGTCTGTGAGTGACCATCGCTTGTCAGGACGGCTTGCGTGCAATTTAGAACCCGCTTGAAACTGATCGATAGTGGGCGGCAGTACTTCGATATCCTGAGTTGAATCCAGCAATTCCAGGAGTCGCGCAAACTTCGCGCGGTTCGACGGCTGGCTGAAGGCGTCTCCAACCTCGGCGAGTACCCAGTAGGTCGTGACGAGAGGCCCGGGTGGTCGTAGGGCGAATTCCCGCGCTCGCGAGTGGAAATTGTCAGTGGGATTCAGCAACGCGATAAAATAGGCCGCGTCGGCGAAAACAGGCCTCACTGCTTCGGCGCGCCGTGCAGGTAATGGTCGTGGTTCTCTGCAAAATCCGGCGGTAAACCCTCGGCGGTTCCGGCGATCTCGAGCAACGCCTCACCCCAGCGTACCTGGGCTCCGGGGACCTGCTCCCTCCGAAGTTCACGCAGCCGGTTCTCCACTTCAAGCAACTCTGCCGGCGTCAACCGGGGGAGTTCTTCTAAAATTTCACGCGCGCTCATACACAGAAGATTACCACTGAAAGCACGAACGGAGAAGTCGCATTTTTCGACTCCCTTCGACACGACCCCGCTAATCACTCAACTCCACATTCCAGTAAGCCACATCCACGAAGTGCTTCCAGCTCTCGTGATGATTGCCCCCGAATGTGAGATGTAAAAATGGCCTCCATCTTGGACGCTCCGGCTTGCGCACCAGGCGCATCCCGGCTTCGTGCGGGAGACGGTTGCCCTTGCGCGTATTGCACGGGATGCAGGAGCAGACGATATTTTCCCATGTCGTCATCCCGCCGCGGTCGCGCGGGATCACGTGATCCAGGTTCAGTTCCTTGCGGTCGAAAACCTCGTCGCAGTACTGGCAGGTGTTCTTGTCGCGCTCGAAGACGTTGTGCCGGGTAAATTTCACTTCCTTCGCCGGCAGCCGGTCGAACATCAGCAGCACGATCACGCGCGGCATCCGGACCTTGAAGGAAATCGTGTGGACCATCTCCGGCTCCGGCTCCAACTGGGAGAATTCCCGCCAGCTGTCGAAGTCGTGGGTGAGAAAATTATTGTTCCCATCCTCATAAACCACCTGCGCGTGCCCCTGGCACAGCAAGGTAAAGGCACGGCGGACGCTGCACACGTTGACCGCCTGCCACAGCCTGTTTAATACCAGTACTTGCCGGTCCAACATCGGTGTGGGAAAGTTGCGCGGAAGCTAGCATCGACCCTCCACGCTTGTCAACGGGGGCAAAAAACAAGGCCATGCCGGCCCAAAGCCGCAGTCCCGGAGTCCTCCCGATAATTTCATTGTCAAGGGCTGCATCCTTCATTGCACCCGTGCGGGTCTTGGTCTAGTATCCCCGCTCCTCCAGTCATCGATCCACAAAATGCGGCGTTTCCTCATCTCTTCATCGCTCCTGCTTCTGGCCCTGGCCGTGCCCCAGGCCGCACTGCCGCAGGATGCGGCTCCGGCGGACACTTCCGACACCTCAGCCGATTCTTCCGCCGATGCGACCGGCGTCACGGCGGATTCCTCCGATCTCTTCTTGAACGCCTACATGGCCAACGAGACTGGCGAGAAGCTCGAGAGCGCAGGCGACCCCGAGCGGGCGCTCGAGAAGTACCGCTATGCAGCGAGTCTCCTGGACCAGATCAGCCACAACGACCCCAACTGGCAGCCGGTCGTCGTCGATTATCGCAAGAAGCGCGTCAGCGAGAATATCGCGCGGCTCCAGGCGCAGACAGGCGGCGCCCAGCCCCCCACTACGACCCCCGATGCCAACTCCGTCCCTCTGGATGGCGGGATGCCCACAAAGGAGCCGCTCCCCGGCACCGACCAGGCTGAGACCGCGCCGGAGGCGATGCCCATCCCCGGCGCCAGCGACGAGGCGAAGGCAGAGATCACGGAGTTGCAAAACGACCTCCGCGACTCGCGCCAGAAGCTCAAATCCGTGGAGACCGAGAAGGCGGCGCTCGCCGGCAGGCTCGATGACGCCCTCAAGCAGCTTGACCAGACCAAGGTCAACGTCGTGGAGCTCAAGGGCGAGCTCCAGAAGGTGCAGGATGCCTACCAGAACTCCATTGCCGATCATGGCCCGGTCTCGGGCGCTCAAAAGCAATACCAGGCGCGGATCAACCAGCTCGAGGACGCCCTGAAGGATGCTGAGGCAGACCGCGACGCAGCCGATGAGGAGAATTCCGATTACGCGCGGCGTGCCACCAAGTCCCACCAGGCCACCGCTGCCATTGCCCAGCAGCGCGACGCGGCGATTGCCAAAAACAAGGATTTGCAGGCGAAATTCGCCGACGCCTCCAGGCTCGCCGATCAACTCGATGCGGCCAACAAACAGATCGCCACGTTGAGCAAGGCCCGTGACGCCGCCACGCAGCACGCATCCGATCTTGAAGATCAACTGGCCAATACCTCCAAGGCCGCGGCACGTCTTGTCGCCGCGGAAAAAGAGATCGCCTCGCTCAAGTCCGACGCCAGCGAGACCGCCACGCAGAACGCTGCAGAGAATGCCGCCATCGAGAGCAAGCTCTCCGCGGCCCGCAAACAGATTGCCCAGCTCACCTCCGATCGCGACACCGCGAAGCAACAGATCAGCGATCTCAATGACAAGCTGACCGACGCGAACAGCACGATTGCCTCCGTCAAGGCCGAGCGCGACCAGATCGCCGCCCAGCGCGACCAGGCATTGGCTGAGCTCGACAAGGTCCGCGCCGCCGAGAAGCGCGTCAACGAGCTGATTGCGGATAATTCCTCGCTGACCAAGAAACTTGCCGCGGACGACAACATCATCAAGAACTTCAAGTCCAACTCCCCGGACAAGGACAGGCAGATCGCCGAGCTGACCAAGGAAGTCACCGACACCAAGGCCATGCTGGCCGATGCCCAGCAGCAGAAGGACAACGTCCAGTCCACTCTCAATGATCTCCAGCAGCAGTACGATGCCACCACCGCGCAGTTGACCGAGCTCAAGGCCAACAACGAGATGGCCGACACCGAGAAGAAAACGCTGACCGATGAGAACGACCTCCTGCGCGGCATTGTCATTCGCCAGTTGAAAGCCCAGGCCGAGCGCGACCAGGTCAAGCGCCTGGTCATGGACGAGCTCACCCAGTTGAACGTTCAGTCCGATACGCTCCTCAAGCGGATCAGCTATCTCGGCCAGCCCGTGGTTCAACTCACCGACAAGGAGAAGGCGCTCTTCAAGGATCCCACGCTCGACATCCCCGATGCGGATGATGTCAGCAGCTCGATGGACATCACCATCGCCGCTCCCAAGCAGCCCGCCACCGCACCTGCCGCCAATAACGCCACGTCCGCCAATCCTCCGCCCACATCCAATGTTGCGGCGAACAACCCCCCGCCCGCCGCGCCGGATGCCACGCCCCCTGTGGATCAAGCGCCCGACGCCGCCCCGACCGCCACTCCCACGGACATGGCCTTGCAGTCCGCGCCGGTGACTGAGCAGAGCCTCCTCAATTCCACGGGCACCCCCTCCGGGACCGCCCCCAGCAGCACTCCTGCTCCCGCCGCGCAGCCCGGCGCCAATTCATCCTCCTCCTCCGGCAGCCCCATGGCGGTGCCCCCGGGCCTGGTCGATGACGCCCGCGACGCCAAGGACGCCTTTGAACGCGAGGATTACCGCGGCGCGGAGAAGCTCTACGAGCGGATGCTCACCGCCGCGCCGACCAACGTTTACATCCTCTCCAACCTCGGCGTGGTCTATTTCCGCAACCAGAAGTGGCAGCTCGCCGAGGAGTCGCTCAAGAAAGCCATCGCCGTCGCTCCGGAGGACACCTTCTCCTGGTGCACACTCGGCATTGTTTATTACCAGGAGAAGCGTTACGACGATGCGATCAACGCCCTGACGAGGGCTCTCGCGATCAATCCGCGCTACGCCGTCGCCCACAATTACCTGGGCATCACCGCCAGCCAGAAGGGCTGGCAGGAAGCAGCGCTCAAGGAGTTGGAGACCGCCACCCAGTACGACCCCAATTACGGCGACGCCTACTTCAATCTCGCGGTTGTTTACGCAATGCAGCAGCCGCCGAACAAGGAACTCGCCCGCAAGAACTACAAGCGCGCCACCGACCTCGGCGCCGCGCCCGATCCCGGCCTCGACGACTTGCTGAAGTAGAGTTCCCCTTTTTCGCTTGCGACAAGGTTGCGGTTACTGCTTCTTATCCCCCGTGGCCTCTCCCAACCACTGGCTGATCAAGCAGGAACCGGGCGCCTATTCATGGGATCGCTTCGTGAAGGATGGCGGCACGGCATGGACCGGTGTCCGCAATTTCCAGGCGCGCAATAATCTCAACGCCATGCGCAAGGGCGACCGCGTCCTCTATTACCACAGCGTCACGGGCAAGGCCGTCGTCGGCGTTGCCACCGTCACACGGCGCGCCTATCCGGATCCCACGGCAAAAACCGGCGACTGGGTCTGCGTCGATCTCAAGCCGGTCAAGCCGCTCGCCACACCGGTCACTCTCGAGCTTATCAAGAAAAATGCCGACCTCGAGGAAATCCCCCTTCTCCGCCACACCCGCCTCTCTGTCATGCCGCTGACGGAGGATCAATACGATACGATTTTGCACATCGCATGCGGCCAAAGCGACGACTAGGCGCGTAACGACCGACTACGCTCCTTACGCCTGTGTTTTCCGTTTTCGAGTCGATCCTCGCGCACCTCAAGCAGCCCGAATATGTCCACGTTCTTCTCAATCCGCTGCCCATCTACGGCATCGCGCTGGGGGCTGTGGCGCTGGTGGCGGCCATGATCCTCAAGAACCGGCGCGCCCACATTACCGCGCTGGTTATCCTCTTCATCGGGGCGGGCTCGACCATCCCCGTGGTGCATTATGGCGATGCGGGGTATGACACCGTCGATTCCCAGATGGCGAGCGACCAGGCCGATGCCTGGCTGGATGCCCATGGCCAGCGGGCGCTTCGGGCGATGCCTTACTTTTATGCGCTCATCGCCCTGACGCTGGCGGCGCTTTTTGTCCCGTGGAGGTGGCCGAAGAGCACCCTCATCCTCAACAGCCTTACCCTTGCACTCGCCATCGTCGATTTCTCCCTTGCGGGCTGGATCGGATACGCGGGCGGACAGGCGATGCACTCGGAATTCCGCTCCGGCATGCCGCCGGAACCGGTGGGTGGCTACGATAAGATGAGGTAAATGGGGCGGTTTGCAGGGCGGGTAATGGCCAGGGGCATCGAGCACCCTTTCCAGTGCTCGACGCGCCCCCTCATTTCGGTAATCTCACCCGATTCTCACTTGACCCCGCCGCCTCTGTGAAGCTTCTCGACCGCATCCCACCCCTTAGAAACGCCCTGCAACACCTCAGTAGCGTTATCTGGCTGCTGATCGAGACAGTGGAGGAGACCATTGAGAATATGCGCCAGGGACGCGCCCCGTTCCGGCTCTCGATTTTCTTTGAGCAGACCGATCGCGCCGGGGTCGGCTCGCTGCCGCTGGTCTCGCTGGTATCCTTTTTCCTCGGTCTGACCATGGCGCTGCTCACCGGCTATCAGCTCCGCACCTTCGGCACGGAGCGGCTCGTGCCCGGGTTGGTGGCGGTCGGCTTTACCCGGGAGCTGGGGCCGCTGCTCACCGGCATCATGCTCGCCGCGCGCATCGGCGCGGCCTACACGGCTGAGCTGGGCACCATGACGGTCGCCGAGGAGGTGGAGGCCATCGAGGCCATGGGGATTGGGCCGTTGCGCTTTCTGGTATCGCCACGGCTGCTGGCGGTGGTGCTTCTCACGCCCTGCCTGGTGGTCGTTTCCAATATCGCCGCCATGATCGGCGCGCTGATTGTTTGCCGGTGGCAGTTGGATATCTCGCCGGACTACTACCTCCAGCTCATCAACGAGTCGATGCAGAATCGCGACATCATCGCGGGCATGGTCAAGAGCATCCTCTTCGGCCTGATCATCAGCCTCGTCTCCTGTTACAAGGGTCTCACCGTCCGCGGCGGCGCTGCGGGCGTCGGCGATGCCACCACCTCCAGCGTGGTCACGGCCATCACCGTCGTCATCGGCTTCGATACCCTCGCCAATATCATCCTGGTGGCCCTCTATGACTGACGCGCCCCAGCAAGCGCGGCCCCAGGGCGCTCCGGCCGCGACCGCGCCGCCGGCGCCCCTCGTGGAGATGACAAACGTCCAACTCGCGTTCGATGCCAAGGTCATCCTCAAGGACCTCAGCCTCAAGGTCGCCCCGCGCGAGCGCCTCGTCATCATGGGTCAGAGCGGGGGTGGCAAGAGCACCACCCTGCGCCTCATCCTTGGCATCCTCAAGCCCAGCGCCGGCAGCGTGAAGTTCAAGGGCGAGGAGGTCACCCGCATGAGCCGCCCACGCCTCAATCGCATGCGCCAGCGCATCGGCATGGTTTATCAATATTCCGCCCTCATCTCCTCGCTTTCCGTGCGGGACAATCTCGCCCTCCCGCTCGAGGAGTTGACCCGCAAGTCAGGCAAGGAAATCGACCAGATCGTCCAGGAAAAGCTCTCGCTCGTCGGCATGGAGGACACCCTCAAGTACATGCCTTCGGAACTCTCCGGCGGCATGAAAAAACGCATCGGCCTCGCCCGCGCGCTGGTACTCGAGCCGGAACTGATCCTCTTTGACGAACCCTCCGCCGGCCTCGACCCGGTGGTCTCCTCCGTGATCGACGAGCTGATTATCGCCCTCACGGAGAAGACCAACGCCACCTCCATCATCGTTACGCACGAGATGGACAGCGCCTTCCGCATCGCCACCCGCATGGCAATGCTGTACCAAGGCAAGATCATCGAGGAGGATCGCCCCGAGCGCTTCCGCCACTCCCGCGATGCTGTCGTCTCGCAGTTTGTCGAGGGCCGCACGGACGGCCCGATCAGCACCACCCAAACCTAGCCAAGAAATATGGAAATCCGCCGTGAAGAAGTCCGCACCGGCCTGCTGGTGATCGTCAGCATCGCGATCGTCACGCTCGTTCTCCTCGCCATCGGCATGCCCGGCGTATTCAAGGACACGAACACCTACCGCATTTACTTCGACAACGCCGCCGGCCTCAACCAGGGCGCGCCCGTCCTGCTCGCGGGACGCCGCATCGGCCAGGTTACCAATCTCGTCTCCCCCGTCCCCATGCGCGACCGGCCGGTGGGCTACGAGAATTACGAGACCCTCGTGCAGGTGGAGGTCGATCGCTCCGCGCAGATTTACAACAAGGTGCAGGTCCATATGCTACAGACAAGCCTGCTCGGCCAGCCGGTGATCGATTTCACCAACGGCGACGAGACCTCCGGCCTTGCCACCAACGGCTCCTATTTCGTCGGCATCCGGGCCAAGGATTTCACCGCGGCGATTTCAGATGCCGTCGATGTCATCAAGAACACCGTCACTCCAGTGGCCATCCAGGCGGAGAAGACCATGCAGGAACTCAGCTCCACCGCGGACAATCTCCGGCTCCTCACTGCCCCGGGATCGAATGTGGACCAGGCGGTCACCCAGTTCCGGCACTTCGGGGACAACCTGGTGCAGATTTCCGCGAAGGGGAGCGCCCTCCAGCAATCACTGAACAACATCCAGATGCTGACCGGGTCCAATGGCCACCTCAACGTGGCGCTGGCCAATGTCGATCATCTCACCACCCAGATCCTTGACCAGGACCGCGTTGGCAAGACGCTGGCCAATCTTCAGAACGCCACCCAGAACCTGAACTCGATCGTCAGCGAGGCGGCGCCGCGGGTGGACATCATCACCGCAAACCTTGCGCAGGCCACCGATACCGTGAAACGCCAGCCGTGGCGTCTCGTGTGGCCCACTACCAAGAAGTATCCCTCGCCCACCCCGCGGCCCGTGCGCCAACTGTGACGCACCAACCGCAGATGGCGCGCGAGTTCGGCTTGCTTTCCGAAAACACGGAGACACGTTCTTGCAGGAACCTGCAACGCAGCATATTTCAGTAATTCAACAGTCTCCCATGGCTACCACTGAACTTGCGCCGCAACCCACTCCTGTCATCGAGCAGGCGCCAGCGCCCCCGCAGACATGGGGCCAGCAGGCCGGTTTTGCCATTGATTCCATCCGCATCAATGCGATCTCCCGCGAGGTCCGCGATGGCCGGCCGCTGCTGCTCAAGCGCCGCCGTTTTGCCAGCGGCGCGCTTGCCAATACGGCGAATGTGTTCTTTCGCGCGGCGCGCCACCCGGTCTTCGTCTGGGCAGGCGCCGACGCATGGCAGCGCTGGGAGGTGACTTCGTTTAATTTGCTGCACGCCGCGCGTTACAACGCATTCCCGTGCGGGCCCCGGACCGTCTGCGCGGATATCCTGCCCGGCATCAGCCTCGCCGAGCACTTCGTCCACGGGAGCTTCGAGCCCGTCATGCTGGATGCCGCCGGGCTGGAATTGCGGCGCGCCCACCTGTTGCACTCGCCGTTTTTTAACGGGCCATGGTCCCACGGAGACCCGAACCTTGCCAATTTCCTCTACTCCGAGCACGAGCGGCACGCGCGCCTCATCGATTTTGAGGTCGTCCACCAGCGCCATTTGAGCGCATGGGTGCGGCATGTGGAGGATGTTCTCTCCTTCCTTCAGGACCTGCTCGGCTGCGCCCCGCGCGGGACATGGATCCCGTATGCACAGCGTTTCATGGATGCCTATGGCTGCGACCAGGCCTTCCGCCACGCCCTCCGCGACCGCCTCACACTCCCGCAGGGCGTCCCGGGCGTCTGGTGGTGGATCAGGACCAATTACGTGCCCTTGAGGACCATCCGTATCCGGCTTGAGCGGTTGCGGGAGACGCTGGGGTAAAAGTCCTATTTCTGCACCGCCCCTGCATAAGCCGGGTGGCGCGCGATCAGCGTCATTGCCCGGTTGAGCAATGTCTTCCCCGGCTCCATCCGCGGCCATGGGGATGCGCCCGATGGATGCGGCAGCGGGATCAGGTCAAACTCCCGCTCGTACAAACTGGCCCGGAATTGCTTCCCGATCACCTCATCCATGCGCGGGCAGGGGACAAAGCGCTCAATCGCCAGCCGCCCCACCGGGATCACCAGGTCCGGCTCCAGAAGCTCAATCTCCCGCTGCAACCATCGCGAGCACTTCTCGATCTCCGCCGGATTTGGCACGCGGTCGCCGCCGGCTGAGGTCCGTCCCGGGAAGCAACGGCACACCGCGGCCATGTAAACATGCGCGCGGAACTTCTCCTCCGTGACCTCAGTCCATTGGAGAAACCAATTGAACAGCCTTTTGCCCGCCGTCCATGCAAACGGCCGACCCAGCACCGGCTCGCGCACCCCCGGCGCCTGGCCCACGAGCAGCACCTTGCTCAGCACCGGGCCTCCGGAGACCGGTGGCGCATGCATCTTTGGACAAAGCCTGCAGGCGTGAAGCTCCGTCACATGCTCGCGGAGATCCGCCTGCCGCGCGGCGCGGGAGCGGCTCACGACGGGGCTCCCAGGATGGCGCCTTGCGCAATCTGCCTTCCAATCACCAGGTCGTGCGCCGTGATGCGGCGTTTCCCTTCCATCTGCACCTCACCCAGCAGCAGCGAGCCGGCTCCGCACCCGACGAGGACCCCCCGGTTGTCCGCATGCAGCACGTGGCCGGGCAGGCCCTGGTGAAACGCATCCGGCGTCGCAGAGTGGATTTTTAATTTGCGCGCCCCCGGCAGCAGGGTGAACGCCCCGGGCCACGGGTTCATCGCGCGCACCAGGCGGGAGATTTCGCCACATGGGCGGCGCCAATCGATGAGCCCGTCGTCCCGCGTCAATTTCTTCGCGTAAGTCGCCAGGGCATTGTCCTGCGGCGTGCGCGGTGCTGCGCCGGCTGCGAGGGCTCCCACCGCCTCGGCAAGTGCGCCGGGAGTGATCTCCGCGATCCGATCGTGGAGTGTGCCGCCGGTATCATCGTCGCGGATGGGCAGCCGGTGGATAAGCAGGATGGCGCCGGTATCGAGCCCCTCGTCCATGTACATCACAGTCACGCCGCTTTCCGCATCGCCCGCGAGAATGGCGGATTGGATCGGCGCGGCACCGCGATGCCGCGGCAGGATGGAGGCGTGCAGGTTAATGCACGCGATCTTTGCGGCTTCCAGCACACCCTTCGGCAGGATTTGGCCGTACGCCATCACGACAATCAGGTCTGCTGCCAGGGAGCGGATGTGTGCAACCGATTCCGCCGCGCGCAGTTTCACCGGCTGAAAAACGGGGATGCCCCGGTCCAGCGCCAGTTTTTTGACCGGCGGGGCGAGCAATTCCATCCGGCGTCCAGCCGGTTTGTCGGGCTGGGTGAAGACGGCGGGGATTTCGTGGCCGGAGTCGAGCAGCCATCCAAGGGCCGGCAGACCGATATCCCCGGAGCCGATGTAGAGAATGCGCATGCGGCGGCTGGGAGATCCGGGAAAATGCGCTACGGGAGAAACAACTGCGGCGCGGACCTTGGGCGGCGCGCGGCGGCGTGCTGCTGGAGCTGTTTCTCGCCGAGCGTTACCTCCCGCTGCCCCACGGAGCCCGCGCAGCCGGTGCAGAGGTAATCGTAGATTTCCTTTTCCGGCAGGATCAGGAGGAGCCGTTCGCGCACGGGCATGGCCGCCTGGCACTTGGGGCAATAGAGACTGGACGCGCGGAGATTGTCGAACTGCTGCATGGAATTTTCACCCTCGGTTGAACCGGGAGAGCAACCTTTCACGACAGCCCGGTGACGTCAATCTCGCTCTGCGGTTCATGCCCCAGCGCCTCCGCCAGCGCCCGCTCGACGGTCGCCGGCGGCAGCAGGCCCAGGTCGCCTCCCGGCGCGCGGACGATCTTCACCTGTCCGCTCAGCGGCGCCCAGACATCGGGATCGGTCGGGCCGAACAGGAGCAAACTCGCCGCCCCCGTAGCAGCCGCGATGTGGGAGATGCCGCTGTCGTGGCCGAGGAAAAGCCGTGTCTGCTGAAGGATCGCCGCCAGTTCCGGCAATGGCAGCCCGACGGCCAGTTGGATCGCCCTACCCGCCCATGCCCGCCGCAAATGCTCGATCCGCGCATCGTCCGCCTCGCCCCCCACTAGCAATACCCGCGCACCCGGTTCCAGCCGGTAAAGAGAGTCACCCATCGCCGCCCAGCGCTCGGCCGGCCAGTTCTTCCGTTCGCCGCCGCTGCCGGGATGCAGAGCAATCAGCGGTCCCGTCTCTCTGGGAAACGCACGCGCGAGGTATTCCGCCGCGAATTGCCTGTCCGAGTCACTCGGGAAGAGCACGGGCGCCTTCTCCTCCAGGTACAGCGCCATGCGCTCCAGCGGCTGGGCAAGCTGCTGTGCGGCGTGTGCGCTGTCGTCGAGCTTCGGCGAGCCATGCAGGTAATGCTTCACCCCGGCCCGCCGGATATTCGCCTCAAAGAACTGGTCCGGATCGTAAAGGTAACTGACGATTTGCTGGAAGCTGGCGAAGTATTCCACCAAGTCCTCCGGCAGTTCCGTGCCCGGGATGAAGAATCGCGCCAGCCCGCCGTACTCAATCGAGCGCGTCGCATCCGCATAAAAGCGCCCCTCGGCCAGCGCAATGATGTGCTTGTAGCCGAGTATCTCCAGGTGGGCGTGGGGGAAATTCTCCCGCAGCAGCCGGATCGCAGGCAGCGTGAGGACAAAGTCCCCGATGGCCCCGCCCCGGATAACGAGGATGCGGGGTTTCATGAGGCGAAGCTAGTGGCCCGTCGAACCTTGCGGCCCTTGATCGAAGCCGCCGAGCATTCCCTGGCCTTCCCAGGTCTGCGGATGATCCCACGGGATCGAGCTCGCGTTCGGATTCTGGTTCGGGTCGTGGGTCGCGCATCCGCCCGCGCAGAAAATCAAGAGGGCGGCGGCGAGGAGTCGGGTGGCGGTATTCATGACCGCGCAATTAAGTACCATTTTGAAAAACGGGCAAGTTGTGTCGCGCCCGATTTTTCGCAAGGTGAGATTTTGAGAGCGGATCAGTTCGCGGTGAAGATCACCTGATCGCCCGGCTGGACGCGAACGCCGCGGGCCAGTGAGCCGGGGATGATGTCGGCCACGGAGGTCGAGGGCTCGACCGAAGTGATGCGAACCTTGCCGATCTGGCTGCCGCCGCGCTGGAGGATCATCTCCCCATTGGCGATCGCGCCCTGGCGGTCGCCGATGCTCAACACCACAAAGCCCCAGCCCGGGTTGACGGCAAGGACCTCGCCGGTGAGTCCATTCTTCAGGATGCTGCCCTTGTAGGCGTCGACGGTCTTCTCGAGATCATCGGCGCGGGCCTCGGCATCCTTGGCCTTTTGGGTGAGCGTATCCTTGAGCGTATCGAGCTCCGCGATCTGCGCCTGGGCGTCCTTGAGCTGGGCCTGGACCTTGTCCATGTCTTCCTTGGTGTAGATGGCCAGCGCATTGGTGGTCCCGCTGGTTTGAGCTCCCTGCAGGGCGGCGATCTTCTGGTTGAGAGTGTCGATCTGCGACTGCAGGTCGGTCGCCTTGGAGGTGGCGGAATCAAGACTGCTCTGGACCGTGGCGAGCTGGGCCTTGGTCTGCTCGTCGTCGGCGGTCTCCTTGGCCAGGTTGTCCTGGGCGGTGTTCAGGTCGGCCTTCGCTCGTGCAGTTTGCTGCTGAGAGCTGGAGAGCTGCATCTTAAGCTGACCCAGATTTGCTGTAAGATTTTCGACCTTGGTGTAGGTCTCGTATCCGAAGAAACAGGTTGCGAGGAGGAAGAAGAGTGTAATGCCAAGGGCAATTCTGGCCATATCTGGAGGTGGGGATTTAAGACGGTGTGTCCGCAGGGGGAGGCTCCGGGGCCTGGTGGCTCGGTGTGCTTTCCTCGGTTGGGGGCTAAGTTGTATCCTTCGCCATTTCTCAAAAGCAAGTGGTTTGATGAAGATTTTCCGTTGCCTGCGGGTTTTTTCCGTCCGATAGTCCCATTTCCGCCAGGGACTATGGACTGGAGGCATGCGAACCCCGCCAGGGCCGGAAGGCAGCAACGGCAGCTTGACCTCCCTTGCCGTAGCTCTCTGGCGGATTTTTTTACCCACCCGTTTTCGCGCTTCCGTCGCAGGGCTGAGCCCGGCAATGTGTGGGGCTTTCCCTTGAATCCTGTTCCCACATCCCTCCGCCGCACGCTGCCGCAGCTCCTGTTCACCGTGCTGGTGCTGGGCGTATTATTGATCCGCGAGGCGCGCGTGGAGCCGATGGCGGGCATCGAGGAGGCGTTCATCAACTGGCTGGCGGCCAATAGCAATGCCGAGCACGCCGCCGCCCCGGTGACGCTGGTGGAGATCAATGACAACTGCCTCCTGAGCTACTCGTGGCCATGGTCGCCGCTCAATTACGCCCTTTTCCTCAATGCCTCGCTGCAATTCCAGGCGCGTGCGGTCGGCATCGAGCCGGTCCTGGCATGGGATGAAAAGGAGCTGCCGGCGGATCAGTTGCTCGAGCAACCACAGTTTGAGCAGATCCTGCACGAGAGCATCCTCCGCACGCCGAAGCTGGAGCTGGGCGCGGAGCTCGGCTTTCCGGAGGATCCGGACGTTCTCCCGCCACTGCAACCGCTGCCGGTCTTCCGCAATGTTACTGGCGCGCTGGAGGGGGTGCCGGAGTACACGGTCATTGAAGCGGAGCCAGGCACCGACATCCGCCTGACGACGGCCCTCGGTTTTGACGATGTTCCTGACCCTTCCGGACGGCATGCGCCGCTGGTTTTCCGGTATCGCGGGGAGCTCGTCCCCTCCTTCGCTCTGGAGGCAATGATGCTTTATTACGGGGTCACCCCGGAGGAGGTGCAGGTGAATCTCGGCTCGGATATCCGCCTCGGGGACAAGCTGACGATCCCCGTGAACGCGGCGGGCGCGATGCAGGTGGACTGGAAGCAACCCTATGACCGCGTGGGCTTTGACGATATGGTGCTGGCGGTCGATCAACTGGAGGGCAAGCACGCCACCGTCATCGATCCCGCGATTCTCAAGAACCGGCTGCTGATCCTCGCGCGGACAGATGAGAAATCGCAAACGCTGGTTTTCCCGAACGGCCACCGGGGCTCGTCGGGCGAGTTATTCGCCGAGGCGCTGGCGACCGCCGAGAGCAACGCCTTCGCGAGGCCTGCCGGGCGTGCTGGCAGCGTCGTGGTGCTGCTGGTGGGGATGGCGCTGGCGTATGTGCTCTCGACCCGGGGGAAGTGGAAGTCGGTCCCGGTCGTGATCGGGTTTACAGCCGTTTACCTCATGGTCTGCCTTGCGGTCTTTGAAACGGCCCGTATCGCGATGCCATTGACGCCCATGATGGGCCTGATCGCTTTTGTTTGGGCGCTGAGGATGATGGGGCCGGGGTTTCCCCGCGTCCCGCGAGCACCGGCCGTCGAGGCCGTTGGACGCTGACGCTAAAATAAAACCCTTACACCAACCCCAGAAGCGGGAATTGCCTCCCGAGCACATCCTTGCTGGGCGCGCGCAGCCATTTATCGAGCACCGTGGCGTACACGCTGCGGAAATCGAGGCTGTACGCGAGGTCGCCGGCGTTGAGGGTGTCCAGGCTTGGGTAACTGCCGACCAGCCCTGGCTTGATGGCCCCGCCCATGACGAACATCGGGGCCGCGGCGCCGTGGTCGGTGCCGTTGCTGGCGTTCTGGGCCACGCGGCGGCCGAATTCGCTGAAGGTCATCAGCAGCACACGGTTAAAATTCCCCTGCGCCTTCATGTCCTGGGCAAAGGCGACCAGTGCGTCGTTGAGTTCGGTCATCAGCCGGGTGTGGGTGGGGAGCTCGTTGACATGCGTGTCGTAGCCGCCCTGGCTCACATAATAGACGCGGGTGGCGAGTCCGCCGGCGATCATCCGGCCCACGAGGCTGAGGCTGTCGCCCAGCGCGGTGTGCGGGTAGGAGACACTTGCCGGAAATTTCTTGGCGATCGAGAGCACCTCATCGGAACTCATCTGCGCGTCCATCGCGGTGCGCTGCAGGAATTCCAGGTTGCTCTCCTTGTGCGAAGTCCGCATCTCGCCTGGCAGGCTGTCCACGGAGCCTCCGTCGTTTTCATCGAGTTGCGCGGGATCCAGGATCGGCTCGTTCATCTCCTTGTAAACCGCTGCGGAGTCCCCGCTCTTGTCGCCATTGACCCAGCGGTATTGTTCCGGCCTCGAGAAGGAGACGCCGGTCGGATTGGCCGCATCAAAGGATTGCGGTGTCTGGTTGCCGATGGCCACGCCCACCGTTGGGTCCGCGCCTTTGCAGCAACTATCGAAATAGCGGCCCAGCCAGCCGTAGGACTCGATGACGTTGGCATCCGAGGCGGTCTGCCAGATTTCCGTCGAGCGGAAGTGGGAGCGGTTGGGATTCGGGTAGCCGACACCCTGGAGGACAGCAAGATTCCCCTGGTCAAAGAGCCCCTTCAGGCCCGCGAGTTTCGGGTTCAGCCCCGCGTAATCGTTCAGCGGCAGCACCTGCCCCTTCGGGATGCCAATGATCGGACGGGAACGGTAATAGACATCGTCCGCGTACGGGATGACGGTGTTCATGCCGTCATTGCCGCCCGCGAGCTGGAGGACGATGAGAATCCGCCCATCCTTGCCCGTCTCCGTCTGGATGGCGGAGTCCGCGGCCATGGCGTCGAGCGTGGAGAAGGTGTTTTGCAGGAAAACCGGCACCGTGAAGGAGACGGCGGCGCCCAGCATTGAGGTGCGCAGGAATTGCCGGCGCGTGTGCAGCGTCGAAGTGTGGGGTTCGATAATATGGTCGTTGTCGCTCATGGGTGGCGTGCGGTGTTGCTGCGGTTATTTTTGAAAAACTAGGTGAGCTGGTATTCCGGGGTGCTCATCATCAGGTGGAGCAGTTCCCGCAGGGTATTGTCGTCAGGGTTGGGCCCGTGATCGGAGATATATTTGACGAATGTCGCCTTGTCCCGCGGCGTGAGCGGGTCCTGGTAGAGCCGGAAGCAGAGGTAATCGACCAGGCGATGGGGATCGGTGCGAACCTGGGTGGGGATCACTTTCGCGAGGTCGGGGCCGTTGTAATTTCGCACATCGTACGACTGCGGCATGGCCGCGGCGTTGGGATTGGTCGGCTTCCGCACCGGCTCGATGTGGAGCAGGCCATTGCCGACGGCAAAGTTGGCCATGTTGTAACGGTAGAGCAGTGTGGAAGTGGTAATCCAGGAGCGGCCACCGTCCCAGCCTTTCACATTCGGCGGGGCGAAGGGTAGCTGGCCGAGCTGGCGCAGCGCATTCACCGTGATAAGTGGACGCGGCATCGGCGAGTCGAGCAACTTGCTCGTCTGCACGACCCATTGCACTGGCGACTTGATCTGCGTGCGCACGGCGTCCGGCGAGTAAAACTCGGAGCTCCGGAAGATGGTGTTCATCAGCAGGCGAATCTCGTAGCTGGTGCCGCGGAAATTCGACGCAAGCGCCTCGACCAGCGCCGGATCGGGGTCCTCGTAGGAGTAGAAGGTCCAGAGCTTCTTCGAGATAAACCGCGCCGTGGCCGGCTGCGAGAGGATGATGTCGAGGATGTCGTCACCGGTGAACGGCCCGGTCTTGCCGAGGAATGTCTTGTTCGAGTCGTCATGCAGGCGCGGGGCGTACCGGAAGGTCTCGTCGGTCGGATCGATCCGGTAGCCGGTGAAGGCTCTCGCGCCCTCCTGGACGTCGTTCTCGGTGTAATTGCCGATCCCGATCGTGAAGAGTTCCATTACCTCGCGGGCAAAGTTCTCATTGGGATGCCCTTTCTGGCTCACGCGGGTGTCCAGCCAGATGAGCATCGCCGGGTCGCGGGAGATGGCCTTTACCATCAGGCTGAAATTCCCGTATGCGTGTTCGCGCAGCAGCTCGTTCTGCTGCCACATCAGGTAGCTGTCGCGCACCTTCTGCACGCTGGTGGCAAAGTGCCCGTGCCAGAAAAGCGTCATCTTCTCCCGGAACGGATTGGGCGAGTAGCGCATCCGGTTGAGCCACCACGTGATGAGATCGAGGTCATCCTGGCGGTACTGCTTCTGGATTTCCTGGAACATCTCCTTTTTTTCGTCAGGCGTCAGGGTCGCCATCTGCTGGCGCATCTGGAGGAGATTCTGCGGTTGAGCCCATGTGGGCTTGGGGAATTGCGTGGAATCGTCGGGCCCATCGAGTACGGTCTGGACCGCCTTATCGATGCCCAATTCGCAAAACGCCTTGATTTCGTCGGGCGTTCCGCCAAAACCGGCTCGGTTCAGAAGATGAGCAGCCTTCTGAAGGTCCCACTGATTGGCTGGTAGCGGGGTCAGCATATGAATATTAAGACACCGTTGAAGCAAAAGAGTTACCACGAATCCCAAAAAAGCGCATGGAGTTCCTGAATCTCACGCGCCATGTGGAGATCGGGGCCAATTCCTACGCCCTCACGCTTGGGGGCCGCACCGTCATCCTTGACTCCGGCATGCACCCCAAGCGGGAGGGGGAGGAGGCCCTGCCGGACCTGGCACGGCTCCGCGGCAGGCCGCCGGCTGAGGCGATCTTCCTCTCCCATGCCCATCACGATCACATCGGCTCGCTGCCGATCATGACGCGATGGCACCCGGATGCGCCGGTTTTTACCACCGAGGCGACGGCGGAGCTGGGGGAGATCATGCTCCACAATTCCGTCAATGTCATGAGCCGCCAGCGCGAGGAGAACGGGATGCTGGAGTATCCGCTATTCACTCACCGCGAGGTGGATGTGAGCGCGCGCAACTGGCGGCGAATCCCGCTCCACCGGGCCTTTACCCTGGCGGGCGACCGGGCTGCGGGCGGCGAGGAGGTGACGTTCGAGTTCTTTGACGCCGGGCATGTGCTGGGTGCGGCGGGGGTGCTCTTCCGGGCGGAGGGGCGGACGGTGTTTTACACGGGGGATGTGAATTTCGAGGACCAGACGATCTCGCGCGGGGCGCGATTTCCGGAGGAGGGGGTGGATGTTCTGATTATCGAGACCACCCGGGGCGACTATGAGACGCCAGCCGGTTTCACCCGGGCCGGGGAGGAATTGCGGCTGGCGGCGGCGATCGGCGCGGCCTTCAAGCGCGGCGGCGCGGTGGTGATGCCGCTGTTCGCGCTCGGGAAGACGCAGGAATTGCTGGCGATGCTGCATGGTTTCCGCAGGCGCGCGCAGATTCCGAATTGCCCGATCTACATCGGCGGCCTTGGGGCCAAGCTGACGGAGGCCTACGACGGCCTTGCGCATTCCGCGCCCCGGCTGGTGCCGGAGATGCAGATTCTCGACGCAACCGCCCCCTTTGTCCTCGCCGGCCGCGGCGCGCATGACGCGCCGATCAAGCCGGGCCGCATCTACGCGCTCTCCAGCGGCATGATGACGGAGAAGACGCTCTCCCACACCTTCGCCCAGCGCATCCTCTCGAGCCCGGAGCATTCCCTCTTCTTCGTCGGCTACGCCGATCCCGAGTCGCCCGCCGGCCGCATCCGGAGCGCCGCGCCAGGGGCCTCCCTCGCGCTGGACGGCGATCCCGGCCCCCGTCCCATCCGGTGTACGGTGGAGCAGTTCAGCTTTAGCGGCCACGCCTCGCGGGAGAGCATCCTCAATTACATCATCCGCCTGAAACCGAAGAAAGTGCTGCTGGTCCACGGCGACCCGCCCGCCGTGGCATGGTTCCAGGAGAGCGTGAAAGCTGCGCTGCCAGGCACCGAGGTGGTGCTGCCGACGCCGGGCGTGGCGCTGGAGATTTGAGCCTAATTTCTGGCTGGCTCCATTACAAAAGTTTTATTAATACGGGGTTGCTACGTACCCGGAACTTCCGAAAAACTGGCGAGTTACCGCATGAATTTCATCAGCGATGCCCTACCTGTTGCCGGAGTGGAATCTGAGGCTCCCGCCTCGGATGTCATTCCGACTTCATTCGGCCCGGCAGAAGTCGTCCATTCCGCGCGCTCGATTTGCCCGGAGGTCTGGAGCCGCACGTTCGCGGATGAGGCGCGCGATTCCCGCTACTACACGGTCATCGAGGAGACGCTCCCGGAGAAATTCGAGTACCGGTACCTGATCCTGCGCAACACGGAGACCGGCCAGACGGTGGTGCAGCCGTTCTTTTTCCTGCCGCAGGATCTCACGGACGGGCTGCCGAAGAAAATCCGGCAGATGGTGGCCCGCGTGCAGCAGCGGTTTCCGCGCTTCCTGGTGATGCGGGTGCTCATGGTGGGATGCGTGGTGGGGGAGGGGCAGGTAGCCTGCTCCGAGCCGTGGGCGGTGCAGGCGCTGCACGAGGCGCTGCGCGTGGTGGCGCGGCGGGCACGGGCGCCGATCATCGTTTTCAAGGATTACCCGGCGCGGCACCGCGAGGCGCTGAGCCATTTCTCGAATGACGGCTACTGCCGCGTACCGAGCATGCCCGCCTCGAAGGTGGACCTCGCGTACAACGATTTTGAGGATTACATGCAGCGCCGGCTCGGGAAGGTCTTCCGCAAGAACATGCGGCGGAAATTCCGCGCCTCCGAGGCGATCGGCAAGCCGGAGATGACGGTCTGCAGCGATGTGTCGGACATCATCGACGAGGTCTACCCGCTGTATGAGCAGACGCTCGCGCGCGCGGATATGTCCTTTGAGGTGCTGACCCCGGACTTCCTCGCCCGCGTGGGCCGCGAGATGCCGGACAAGGTGCGCTTCTTCCTCTGGCGGCTGGATGGGAAGCTGGTGGCGTTCAACTTCTGCCTGCTGCACGACGGCGTGCTCTACGACATGGATATCGGGCTCGATTACTCCGTGGCGCTGGACCTGCACCTCTATTTCGTCTCGTGGCGGGATGTCTTTAACTGGGCCATCAAGAACGGCGTGCGCACGTACTACACCGCGCCGCTCAATTACGACCCGAAGCTGCACCTGCGCCTGGAGCTGGCGCCGCTGGACCTGTACGTAGCCCACACCTCGCCATTGATCAACCCCGTGTTCCGGCTGGCGATGGGTTTCCTCCAGCCCGTGCGGCATCACCCGATCCTGAAGCAGTTTCCCAACGCGCACGAGATGTAGAATCAGCAAGGGGGGAAATCGAGGCGGGAGCACACCATGCAAACATGTCCCCCAATGCGGCGCGCCCGGGCTGCATCATTCATCCTCTTGCTGGCGGTACTGGCATCTCTCGGGTTCGCGCCCGCGCTCCGCGCGCAACAAAGCCGGGCGGACGTCACCGAGCTCCTGACGAACGGCAAGTGGTATTTTCATAGCAAGGCAATCGTGAGGCGCTTCGCCGCGGACGGAACCTTCTCCTCGAGCAACGGCGCGGCTGGAGTTTGGCGCGTGGTTGGAGGTGAATTGTTGATCCTCTTTCCCAACGACAGCCCGCATATCTTCTTTATGCCCATCAATCCGGATGGAACGCGCGGGACTTACAGGGGGCTGCCGGATTTTCTAATGAGAGCTCCGCAGGCGGGTGCGACGCAGGCTCCGGCCAATGAGGATAACGAAGCCGGGGATTCCACTGCATCGCCGACTCCTCCCATCCCGCCCGATGTGCAGCAGGCGGCAGCCCAGGTCGTCCAGAATTACCACGACAGCCTCGTCTTCGTGACCGGCGCGGATGCGGCCGGCAGCGGCTTTATCGCGAGCATGGCCGGCAACAATTTCCTCATCACCAACGCGCATGTGGCGGCAGGGATTCGCGACGCACAATTCAAGACGCTGGATGGCACTGCGGTGCAGGGCGGTATCCCCTCGATGGCCGTCGGCGAGGATATCTTCTGCATGCTCATGCCGGCGGGCGGCAAGCCCTTCCAGATCATGCAGAATGTCGATCAGAACGCAGCCATCGGCGACGCAGTGGTGGTGCTGGGCAATGCGGAGGGGGGCGGTGTGGTCAATACGATCATCGGTAAAATCGTCGGCATCGGGCCGAACCTGGTGGAGATCGATGCGCCCTTCGTCCCGGGCAACAGCGGCAGCCCCATCATCCATCTCAAGAGCGGCAAAGTAATCGGCGTGGCCACTTACCTGGAGGTCAAGCAGTATGACCTCACCACGGACAAGAAGCTCCCACGGCCCGTGGTCCGTCGGTTCGGCTACCGGATCGACAGCGTCCGCGGCTGGCAGGCGGTCAACTGGGCAGCCTTCAATGCGCAGGCCGTACAGATGGAATCCATCGAAAAGCTCACCAACGACCTGGCGGATTTCTTCGAGGATCTCGCGGATAACAACGGCGTGGTGACGATGGGGCGGCATACCAATCCGGTCATCGCCAGCCAGATCGACGAGTGGATATCCTCAAAGCACCCAAACGAAAGCGCGGAAGACGCCGCGGAAGCCGACGCCAATTTCCTCTCCTTCCTCAAGATCGCCTGCAAGAACGATGTAACCGCCGCGCAGACACAGATCACGTACGACTACTTCCGCCGCGAGCTAGCGGACCAAAAGCAGGCGCGGGACGAGATGTCGAACGACTTTCAGCAGATCATCAACTCGGTGCAACAATAGCCGTAGCCGGCTCGGTTCGACCGCGATCCGATAAAAATCCTCCAAGAAGATTAGCGCAGCAACGGCCAGAACGGGTAGGTTCTTCCGATTGCTTGTGTGAATATGGTTCCCATCAAAACCTGGCCCGGAAAACCCTATCCCCTCGGCGCGACCTGGCGCGGCAATGGCGTCAACTTCGCCCTCTACTCGGAGCACGCCACCGGCGTCGATCTCTGTCTCTTTGATGACATCGACGCTCCTGCGGAAACCGTGCGCATCCGCATGACCGAGCAGTCCGACGAGGTCTGGCATGTCTTCCTGCCGGAGATTCAGCCGGGACAATTGTACGGCTATCGCGTGCATGGTCCATACGAGCCGGAAAAGGGGGACCGCTTCAACCCGGCGAAACTGTTGATCGATCCCTACGCGAAGGCCATCGCCGGCGGTGTGAATTGGAGCGATGAGATGTTCGCCTATCCGCTCAAGGGCGGGGACGATTTGCAATGCGACTATCGCGACGACGGATGGGGCATCCCGAAGTGCGTGGTGGTCGATACATCGTTTGATTGGGGCAATGATCGCCTGCCGGAGACGCCGCTTTCGCAATCGGTCATCTACGAGATGCATGTCAAAGGCTTCTCAAAGCTCTGCCCGCATGTGCCGGAGGAGATTCGCGGTACTTACGCGGCGGTCGGCAGCGACTGGGCCATTGACTACTTCAAGCGCCTGAATATCACCGCCGTGGAATTACTGCCGGTGCATCAGTTTATCGATGACATGGGACTCGCGGACAAGGGGCTGAGGAATTACTGGGGTTACAATACCATCGGGTACTTCGCCCCGGATTGCCGTTACTCCATGGGGATGACCGGGGAGCAGGTGACGGAGTTCAAGAAGATGGTCAAGGCGCTGCACGCCGCTGGCATCGAGGTCATCCTGGACGTGGTATATAACCATACGGCGGAGGGGAATCACTTCGGGCCGACCCTCAGTTTCAAGGGGATCGATAACTATAACTATTACCGCCTCGTGCCGGATAACCTCCGGTTCTATATGGATTACACGGGGACGGGCAATACGCTCAATGTCATGCACGCCCGCGTGCTGCAGCTTATCATGGATTCGCTGCGCTATTGGGTCACGGAAATGCATGTGGATGGGTTCCGGTTCGATCTCGCCGCCACGCTCGCGCGGGAGCTGCACGCGGTCAGCAAGCTGAGCGCCTTCTTTGACGTCATCCACCAGGACCCGGTTCTCTCGCAGGTCAAGTTGATCGCGGAGCCGTGGGACGTCGGCGAGGGCGGTTATCAGGTGGGTAACTTCCCGGTCCTATGGGCCGAGTGGAATGGCAAGTACCGCGACGCGGTCCGCGGTTACTGGAAAGGGGACGAAGGTCATATTGGCGACATGGGTTACCGCCTCAGCGGCAGTCCGGACCTTTACCAGTGGAATGGGAAACGCCCCTACGCCAGCATCAATTTCATCACCGCGCATGATGGTTACACCCTGGCCGATCTGGTGAGTTACAATGACAAACACAACATTGCCAACGGCGAGGACAACAAGGATGGCGATAATAACAATAAGTCATGGAATTGCGGCGCGGAAGGCGCAACCGAGGATGAGGAGATCAATAAGTTGCGCCGGCGCCAGCAGCGGAATTTTCTCTCGACGCTCTTCCTCTCCCAGGGCGTGCCGATGCTCTGCGGCGGCGACGAGTGCGGGCGCACGCAACTGGGCAATAACAACGCCTATTGCCAGGATAACGAAACGAGCTGGACCCATTGGGATTGGGATGAGAACGCCCAGGCATTGCATGAGTTCACCTCGCGGCTGATCGGCTTTCGCCGCGATCATCCGATTTTCCGGCGCCCGAAATTCTTCCAAGGACGCAAAATCCGCGGCTCGGAGATCAAGGACATCATGTGGTTCAATCCTGGCGGTACGGAGATGAATGACGACGAGTGGACGACCAGTTTTGTCCGCACGCTGGGGATGCTGCTGGGCGGAGATACCATCGACGTGCGCGATGAGCATGGGGAGCCAATCCGCGACGACACCTTTCTGGTGCTGATTAATTCGCACCACGAGTCGGTCGGTTTTCTGCTGCCGGGCGAGGAGGATGTGAAGTGGGAGCTCCTGCTCGATACTCGCCTGGAGGAGGGCTTCCTGGCGGATACGACGTGCCATGGATCCGGCGACGAATTCTCGCTCGATGCCCGCTCGCTCGCCCTCTTCCGCCTCGGCGGCGGCGAGCACGCCCATGCCCGGACCGAATCATGGAAAAAGCGCGAGGTCAAAGCACCCGAGCCCGCTCCGGCAAAACCGGCCAAATCCCCGAAGACGAAGGGAGCCCATGAAAAAAGACCCTCTTCCGCAAGGAGCTGACCTGGTTGCGGAGGGAGTCCGCTACCGCGTCTGGGCGCGCGAGGCCAGCTCCGTGGAGGTTCGCATCTGGAGCGGGAGCACCGCTCCGCGCACGTTGCCGCTGACGCTGGATGCGAGCGGGTATTACCATGCGATCGATTATCACGGCGGCAGGGGCGACCTCTATAAGTTCCGCCTCAACGGGACGGATGAGTATCCCGATCCGGCTTCGCGCTACCAGCCGGAGGGAGTTCATGGGCGCTCGCAAGTGATCGATCCGCGCGAGTTCCAATGGCATGATTCGGCCTGGATCGCGCCGCCATTTCGCGATCTGGTGATTTACGAGCTGCATGTGGGGACATTCACGCCGGGTGGGACATTTCTCGCGGCAATCGAGAAGCTGGAGCATGTGCACGGCCTCGGCGCGACGGCCATTGAGATCATGCCGGTTGCGGACTTTGCCGGCGGGCGCAACTGGGGGTACGACGGCGTCTGCATGTATGCGCCGGCGCGCGCCTACGGGCACCCGGATGACTTGCGCAAGCTGGTGGAAGCCGCGCACCGCATCGGTCTCGCGGTGATCCTGGACGTGGTTTACAATCACCTCGGTCCGGATGGCAATTACCTCGGGGTCTATGCGCCGGGATATATCGACGAGGAGCGCAAGACGCCGTGGGGCGGTGCGCTGCGGGTCGATGATCCGGCCTATCGTCCGCTGCGTGCGCTGATTGCCAGCAATGCTCCCTACTGGCGCGAGGAGTTTCACATCGACGGCTTCCGTCTCGATGCGACCCATGCCATCCAGGACTCGTCGCCGCGCCATATCCTCGAGGAGATTACCGATGCGATCCATGAGCGCGGTGCTTTCGCGATTGCCGAGGATTCGCGCAATAACTCGCGCGTGATCCTGCCGGTGGCGGAGAATGGGCTGGGATTCGACGCCGTCTGGGCGGACGATTTTCATCACAGCGTCCGCGTCGGCAATACACGGGAGAGCGAGGGGTATCTCGGCGATTTTACCGGGACACTGGCGGAGACGGTTGAGACGCTGCGCAATGGATGGTTTTACCGGGGCCAGTATTCATCTCACAGCGGCGGCAGGCGCGGCAGCGAATGCCGGCACATTCCGCCGCAAAAATTCATCCATTGCATCAGCAATCACGACCAGATTGGCAATCGTGCGATGGGTGACCGGATCAATCACGTGATCAGCCGCGAGGCTTATCTTGCCATCTCCGCGCTGCTCTGCCTTTCGCCTTATACGCCGATGCTTTTCATGGGTCAGGAATGGTCCGCGTCGACGCCGTTCCTTTTTTTCACCGATCACAACGAAGACCTTGGGAAACTGGTCACCGCCGGACGGCACGATGAATTCAAAGGTTTCGCCGCCTTCCGCACGGAGGCCGCACGCGAGAGGATCCCCGATCCCCAAAGCCCCAGGACGTTTGCTGACTCGAAACTCGTCTGGGATGAACTGCGCGACGTGAAGAAATCGCAGACGCTGGAGCTATACCGCAAATGCCTGGAATTGCGCCGGCAGGAGGACGTCTTCCGCCCAGCCACCCGCCAGACATGGTACGTCACCGCCCTTGAGATGGGCGCCGGCGCGCTGAGATATAAGGGCGCCGCCGCCGACTGGCTCCTGTTTTTCGATCTTGAAGGCGGCCACGACGGCTCACTCTCCGACGAGTGGATATGCAAGCCACGCAGCGACGCTGCATGGACGGTCGTCCTCTCCACCAACGAGAAACATTTCGGCGGCACCGGCTCCTGCGCATTTGATCCAGCAACTGGCAATGCGCGGTTTGCGCAACCGGAGCTCGTCCTTCTGCGGTCATAGGTCCCATCCCATGAGCCATCCCAGCATCCCGAGCGCGACTTATCGCTTTCAATTCAACAAAGACTTCACCTTTGCGAAAGCTGGCGCGCTGGCGGATTATCTTCGAGACCTCGGGGTATCCCACTTATACGCGTCGCCATACTTCAAGGCCTCGCCCGGCAGCACGCATGGCTACGATGTCACCGATCACAGCGCCCTCAATCCCGAGGTCGGCTCCCAGGAGGATTACGACGCATTCGTCGCGGCACTCAAACAGAACAGCCTCGGCCAGATTGTCGATTTCGTGCCCAATCACATGGGCATCGGGTCGCTCAATCCGTATTGGATGGATGTCCTGGAAAACGGCCGCGGCTCAAGGTACGCGCCTTTCTTCGACATCGACTGGCATCCGCTCAAGGAGGAGTTGGCGGAAAAAGTCTTGCTGCCCATTCTCGGCGATCAATACGGCAGGGTCCTGGAGAAGGGGGACCTGAAGCTGAATTTCGAGCACGGTTGCTTTTATTTGACTTACTTCGAGACCCGGCTGCCGGTCAATCCACGCAGCTACGGAGCCATCCTGAAGAAGGCGCTGGAATTGGCCTCGCTGCCGGCTGAGGACGAAGGCGCCATTGAGATACAGAGCATCGTCACGGCCAGCGAGCATCTGCCCCATCGATTTGAAGATTCGCCGGAAAAGGTCGCCGAGCGGGCGCGGGAAAAGCAGGTCATCAAGAAACGGTTGGAGCGGCTCTGCGAGGAAAACCCGGAATCCGCGCAGGCCATCGGGCGGGCGGTTGAGTTCTACAATGGTACCCCGGGCGATTCCCATAGCTTCGATGCGCTGGACATACTGATCGGTGAGCAGGCTTACCGCACCGCGTTCTGGCGCGTCGCGGCGGAAGAAATCAATTACCGCCGGTTCTTTGACATCAACACCCTCGCCGCGATCAGGATGGAACTTCCGGAGGTTTTTGAGGACACGCATAAATTGATCTTTGAGCTGATCAAGTCCGGCGCGGTCACAGGACTGCGGATCGATCATGTGGATGGACTGTGGAATCCGCGCGAATACCTCGAGCACCTGCAGCGTTCTTACAATGAGATCACCGGTGCAGGCGACGGTGAATGCAACCTCTATCTCCTCGTTGAGAAAATCCTGATGTCAGGCGAGAAGCTGCACCCGGAATGGCCGGTGCATGGCACCACCGGTTATGATTTCACCAATCAAGTCACCGAGCTTTTCGTCGATCGAACCGCTGAGAAATCGCTGACGGAGACTTACGACCGTTTCACCGGCGGCCATCCGTGGTTCTCAAACCTGGTCTATGAGAAAAAGCGGCTGACCATGCAACTCTCGCTTTCCAGCGAGGTACATGTCCTCGCGCAGATGCTCAACCGGCTCTCGGAGAGGAACCGCTGGTATCGCGACTTTACCCTCAGTGCGCTCTATGTCGCCGTGCGCGAGGTGATCGCCTGCTTCCCGGTCTATCGCACCTATGCCGAGCCGGGCCGGGAATTGGACGAATACGACAGGCAGGTCATCGACCGGGCTGTCCGCGCCGCGCGCCGGCGCAACCCGGGGATGGATGCCTCCATCTTCCAATTCCTGCGCGAGACGCTGCTGCTGCGCTTTCCGGAGAATATCGACGAGGCGGGGCGGGCGGAACATTTGCGGTTTGTGATGAAGTTTCAGCAATGCACCGGCCCGATCACGGCAAAGGGCATCGAGGATACTGCATTCTACATTTACAACCGGCTGGTTGCGCTCAATGAGGTGGGTGGCGAGCCCGATCGCATGGGCGGAACGCCGGAACTCTTTCACAAGCAGAACGCGGCGCGCCTCGCCGAGTTCCCGCATTCCATGCTCGCCAGCTCCACGCATGACACCAAGCGCGGTGAGGATGTGCGCGCCCGGCTCGCCGCGATTTCCGAGATGCCGGATATATGGCGGCACGCGGTGCATCGCTTTCGCACCGCCAACCGCAAACATAAGCACGATATCGACGGCGAGCAGGCGCCGGACGCGAACGAGGAGTATCTCATCTACCAGACAATCGCCGGCGCGTGGCCGCTCGATGGGCGGATCACGGAGGAGTTCACCGCCCGCATACAGGCCTACATGGCCAAGGCCATCAAGGAGGCGAAGGTCAACAGCAGTTGGATTCAGCCGAATGAGAGCTGGGACAACGCCATTCACGAATTCATCGCTTCCATCCTCACTCCCGTGCGCGGCAACAAATTCCCCGGTCTGCTGCGCCCGGTCGCCGAACGCCTGGCGGAATTGGGCGCGGTCAATTCCCTTTCCCAGACGCTGATCAAATTCACCGTTCCCGGCGTCCCGGATATCTACCAGGGCAACGAAATGTGGGACCTGTCGCTCGTGGACCCGGATAACCGGAGGCCGGTCGATTATGATGCCCGCCGCGCCGCGCTCGCTGGCCTCGTCAATGCCGACCCGAATGACTTGCTCGCCAACTGGCGCGACGGTCGCATCAAGTTATTCCTCACCCATAAGATACTCCATTACCGCCGTGGGCATTTTGACTTATTCGCGAAGGGCGATTACCTGCCGGTAAATGCGACCGGCACCTACGCCGAGTCCGTCTTTGCCTTCGCCCGCCGGTATGAGAACCAGACCATCCTCGTGATTGTCCCGCGTCTCACAGCGCGTGTTGGTTTCCCCCCACTCGGCGACCTCTGGCAGGACACCGCCCTCGATTTCCAGCCAGCCGGTCCATTCCGCGATCTCTTCACCGGCCGCGAATACTCCCCCCGTCTCGCGGAGACCTTCGCCACACTCCCGTTCGCCGCCTTTGTGACATAATGGTTAACCGGTAACGAAAGTTTGCCTCGGTCTTCGAATCCTTCTTTGATCGGTGTCCATCATGCGCAAGACCAAGATCATCGCCACGCTCGGCCCCGCCACGGAGTCCTCGGACATGCTCCGCCAGATGATCCAGGCGGGCACCGACATCTTCCGGCTGAACATGAGCCACGCCATGCACGACTGGGTGCGCGACATCGTCTCCCGCATCCGCGCGATTGCCGGCGAACTCGATTCCATGACCGCCATCCTCATGGACACGCAGGGTCCCGCCATCCGCACCGGCGATCTCGCCACCAGGATCGACCTGAAGCCGGGCGAGATTTTCGAATTCACCATCCGCGGCGCGCACAGTGTGGAGACCCACAGCGTCGATGTGAATTACGACGGCCTTGTCGACGACATTTCCGTCGGTGATGTCGTGCTGGTGGATAACGGCGTCATCCGCATGAAGGTCCTTGAGAAATCCGTGAACCGCATCCGTTGCGAGGTGCTCACCGACGGCGTCCTCGGCTCCCGCCGCCACATCAATCTCCCCGGCGTCCGCGTCAATCTCCCAGCCCTCACGGAGAAAGACCTCGCCGATGTCGCGCTCGGTTGCGAGCTCGGCGTCGATTTCATCTCCCTCAGCTTCTGCCGCGGCCCGGAGGACATGGCGCTGCTCAAGAAAACCATCCGCGATCACGGCAGCAGCGCCCGCGCCATTGCGAAGATCGAGCATCAACTGGCCGTCAATAACATCGACGCCATCATCGAGGAGTCAGAGGGCATCATGGTCGCGCGCGGCGATCTTGGCATCGAGTGTCCCATGGAGGAGCTGCCGATCATCCAGCGCCGGATCGTGAAAAAATGCCTGCGCGTCGACCGCCCGGTCATCGTCGCCACGCACATGCTGGAGTCGATGATCTCCAATCCCATCCCGACCCGCGCGGAGGTCACCGACGTGGCAAACGCCGTCTTCGAGCAGGCCGACGCCGTGATGCTCAGCGGCGAGTCAACCGTCGGCAAGTACCCCGTGCAATGCGTCCGCACGCTGGACACCATCGCTGCCCGCATCGAGCGCAGCGGCGGCGCCGGTTTCGCAAAGGACACCCTTATGATCGACGACCGCGCCAAGACCATCCACTCCGCCGTCGTCCTGGCCAACAGCCTCGTCCATTCAAAGATCGTCGTCTTCACCCGGGCCGGTTTCATGGCGCGGTTCACCTCCATTCTACGGCCGCATTCCGCCCCCATCTACGCCTTCGCGCCGAACCTCGAGACCTGCCGGCAATTGAAGCAACTCTGGGGCGTCCTGCCGCTCCTGCTTCCCCTGGACCAGGACCCCGAGCGCACCATCGAGGCCGCCGAGGCGGAATTGACCCGCCGCAATCTCGTCGAACCGGGCGACCGCCTGGTCATCGTAAGCGACCTGCTCGCCGGCGATCAACGGTTCGCCTCCATCCAGTTGCGCACCGCTGGGGCAAAGGGCTAGCCGGACACGCAGCCTCGCGGGCACGTCCGATGCTCCAGTAAAGCCATGACCTGGAAACCTATCACGAACTCCGTCAAGCGGTTCGTCTTGCAGCCCGATTCCGCCCTCCTTCTGGAACTCGCCTCCGGCGCGGTTCTCCTTGCATGGATGGCCCATTGGGTTGCCGAATAAAGACTTTCGCTGGAGCCGGGCCGCTGGTAAACACCGCGGCTCCCATGCATCAAATACTCTCGGACGTCTTCGGCTGGGTACAGCTCCATGTGTACCTGGGCACCTTCATCTTCATGGCGATGGAAAGCTCCGTCCTGCCCGTGCCGAGCGAGGTCGTCATCCCGCCCGCCGCTTATCTCGCCGTCTCCGCCGGCGGCGGCATCTGGAGCATCATCCTTGTCGGGACATTCGGCTCGTGGTTTGGCAGCGCCGTGATGTACTGGCTCTCGCGCTGGCTGGGGCGCGCCTTCATTCTTGGCTTCGGCAAGTACGTCATGATCAGCGAGGAGAAGCTCCAGCGCGCCGAGCATTGGCTGCACCGGTATGAGGCCGGCGGCATTTTCTTCGCCCGTCTGCTTCCCGTCGTCCGCCATCTCATTTCCATCCCCGCCGGTGTCATCCGGATGAATTTTTCCGTCTTCAGCGCCATGACCATCGCCGGGTCCGCCATTTGGTGCACGGTGCTGGCCATCTTCGGCGAGAAAGTGCTCGGCGGCTACGCCGCGGCTCATCCCAATTGGAAACAGGACCCGAAGGGCGTCCAGGATTTCATCCAGTCCCAGTCGCACACCCTGGTGCTGGGTGTGCTGGTCCTGTGTGTGCTCTACTTCGTCTTCCTGATGCTGACCGGTAAGCGCGGCGCCGCTGCCGCGTAATCATTGGCTCAGTGCCCGGCAATCCGGATGATGCCGGTGGCATACATCAGGGCTTCGGTCACCGGCTCGCCGATGTCGTGCTGGACGAAGATCACGAAGTATTGGTGCAGCTCGATCGCGCCCACCGCGGCCACCAGCAGGACGGTCGCGGCCAGCGGCCAGCGTTTCAAGCCCGCGGCTAGGCGCAGGATCGTGCCCGCAGCCAGGAAGCGCAACGGAATGTCCCACATGGTCGCGTAACGGACATTCATCCCGTTTTTCACATTCACCATCACCGCGCAACTGAGCACCACAAAGAGCAGGAGGAACAGCGCCCGCTTGTCGTCGCGTCGGATTGCAAAAATGCCGCCAATGGCCGTCAGCAACACCGCCGGGCTGATGAGCATCAGATCCACGGCGTAACGGAACCACGGCCCGCCGCCGGTCTCGTACGCGAAGCTCATCTTCTCCGCCTTGGACACCAGCATCTCGTAAGTCGTGACCAGCGTCCCCGGGCCGCCGGTTATGGACATCAGCACCAGCAGGCCCACCAGGCCGCCGATGAATGTTGCGATCATCGTGCTCCATTTCGCCTTGCCGAGATCCAGCCCGGGCCACGCCGCTGCGATGCATTGGATGCCGCCGAGTGCCACCGCCGCGAAGAACGCATTCTCCTTCGTCAATACCATCACCGAGATCGATGCCGCGTATACCGTCAGCCAGCCGAGCCGGCCCGGTTTTTGCATATTCTCCCACAGCAGCCAGAGGCAGAGCATCGCCCAGAAGGCAAAGACTCCATCCACCAGCTCACGGTGAGCCATCATCAATTCCATCGGCGCCACCGCCATCAGCGCCGTGGTCACCAGCGCCATCCGCGCCCCGCCCAGCCGGTAGGCGAATACGCCGGCGAGCAATAGACTGAGGCACGAGAAAACCGAGGCCACGCAACGCAGCGCCATCCGCGGCCCGGTATGGAAAAGCGCATCCCACGCCCACCCGAGCATGATGAAAACGCACCGCGTCGGCGGCAGCAGCACCATGTCGATCTTCGATTGCGTCGAGACATACGCCTGGACCACCGTTGAGTACTCGAACGGCCCGACACTCTTCAGCATCTGGACATTCGTGATGTAAAGATGCTCATCCAGCGTGAGCCGGTCCGGCACGCCGAAAAGCGGCGCCAGCCGCAAGACAAAGCCCGCGAGCAGAATGATCAGCCCCGTCGCGAGCTCAAGCCGGTGCTCCCGGATCGCGCGGCTGAACGCGTTGGCACGGGTGCCCTGCGACTCCGTCAGAGCGGGGGTGGAAAGATCGGCCTGGGCAGCCGGGGCAGGGATCGTTTGCATAGGTAGGGAAGGCACACGCAAAACAGAGAAAGCAAGGCCCGTGCCTTACGGAAACCACGGATGACGGATGGGTGGAGAGGCCGCCACGCAGGGAACGGCTCTTTTGACCACGGATTTGAACGGATGACGCGGCTTACACGGATACCGGAAGGGATTTCAGAACCTCGACAAACGCTATCGCCTCGGTATCGCCCTCTTCCCAATCCGTGGTCTCACTCCTCCCGCACCGGCCCGCGCGCAGCAATCTCATCATGCAACTGCACGAACTCCTTTTGCCCCGGATTGATGCCGAGCGCACGATCAATGCTGGCCTTTGCGTTCCCCCATTGCCCCATCTTCGCGTAAGCCAGCGCCTGCAGGTAGTGCGTCTTCGGATCCGTGGGATCGATCGCCAGCGCCTGGCCGAAGAACTTCACCGCCACCGGCCACGCCTTCTGCTTGCTGGCCATCACGCCGAGGTTGTTCCAGGCCCCCACGTGGCGCGGATTGATCTCCAGCGCTTTCGAGTAAAACGTCTCCGCCCGCCGCACATCGTTCTGCTGCTGCCACAGCAGCCCCAGCGCGAAGTTCACCTCCGAGTTGTCCGGCACATATTTATACGCCGTCTCCAGGTCGCGCCGGGCTAGGGGGTAATCCTCCTGGTCCATCGCCTTGATCCCCGTATTATAATAGTCCAGCGACCAGAGCGACGCGTCCGCCGGCGGCGTGCCCACCCAGAAGGCCACCGCTAGCCCCACGCAGGCATACCCGGCTGCCGGCGCCCAGCGCGCCCCGCTGAGGTAGCTCCAGAACTCCCACACCCCGTACGCCGCCAGCAGCAGCAGTCCCGGCACCGCCGCCAGCCGGTAACGCTCGGTCACAAACACCGGCATCAGCGCCCCCATGTGCAGCAGCACCGCCGCCACGATCCACCCCGCGCGCCGCTGCTTCCAGAGCGCAAGGAGCAGCCCGGGAATCGCCAGCGCCGCCACAAGGCCGAATCGCGGCCCGGGCACCAGCAGCCCCGCGTTTTGGAAGAGTGTGATCAGGCTCAGGTCGTCATATTGGAAGCTGTTCCAGAAGTTCTTGAACTTCTTGCCCATCAGCCGCAGCCAGTCCGCACGATGGTTCGCAATATAATCATGCGCCTTCGCTGACCAATACTGGGAGACCTGGTAATGCTTCAGCGGATGCCCTTCGGCCTTCTCCGCCAGCAGGATCGAGTCTTTCAGCATCCCCTCCTGCCCCGCGCTCATCCCAGGCGGGATCTTCGGGTAGCCGGTCGCGATTGGATTATTCCCTATATAGAAGTTAATCCCGCTGTGCGCGGAGAGCATCACCGGCTCATGGGCGATGAAGTAATTGTGGATCCAGCACGGCGCCGTTCCGGCATACAGTCCGGCGATCATCAACGCCGCCGCCGCCACCGGTCGTAGGAGGCCGGCGTGCCCCGGCTTCTGCGCCCGGCTGTCGCGGAACCGCATCACGATGGCCACCAGCCCCAGCGGGACGAGAAAGAGGATCGTCGCCACCATTATCGCGGAGAACCCGATCAAGACCCCCAGCGGCAGCCATGGTGCCCAGACCGAGAAGCGCTCCCGCCTTCGCGACATCTCCCATACACAGTACCAGTACGCCGCCACCGCCAGCGCCGTCGGCATCAGCACCGCGGAGAATGCCTGCGAGGGCTGGTAAAGCGCCCAGGCGATCCCCGCCATCCCGCCAATCGCCTGTCCCGGGCCGATTTTCCCCTCGGCTTCAGCAGGAAACGCCTCCCCGGCGAGCTTCCAGATGAATACAGTTGTGAGAGAATCGGCCAGCGCCTGTATCATCCCTGCGAAAACTGAAACCCAAAACCTGTCGAAATTGAGAATTTTGAAGAGCAAACCGAGCAGAAACGGGTATCCGGGCAGCCCGTAGAACGATTGATGGTCCGTCAGGATGCCGTGGGCGACACGCAATCCCCAGTCGCTGTAGAATTTCATATCCCCGCCATTCGGGATGAAAAAAGGCATCGCACAGAGCCGCATCGCCACCCAGAGCCTGACCAGAAAAGTCAGGAGAAAGAGCCACTGTACAGGGGAGAAACGGCGTCTTTGCATTGGGCAACCAACTTAAGCAGTCGGTCTGCCGGAACACGGGAAAAATGGGTAAAGGGCTGGAAAAGTGAAGGGAGCGCCGGCCGGTTGGCATCACACCTGCTTAAACCGTCATCGCCACTAGCAATACCGCTACTGACAATAAAAACCATACTAAAACAGCAATCATCCAAATGATACAGAAACTCAACACCCGCCGTGGCGGCTTTACGCTCGTGGAAATCATGATCGTGGTCGCTATCATCGCACTCCTCGCCGCTATCGCGGTCCCCAACTTCCTGCGTGCTCGTAAGCGCTCACAGGCCACCCGCGTTCTGGAAGACCTTCGCATGCTTGACAGCGCGACCGACCAGTACGCCATCGAGAACAACAAGACCTCCGGTATGAACCCGGCCTGGACCGACCTGAAGAACTACCTCAAGGTTGGTTCCGTCCTCTATTCCACCGGTGCGGATATCTTCGGTGACAGCTACGGCCCGACCTTCACGGTTGACACCCTGCCGATCATCCCCGCCAACGCGTTCAGCACGCTCTCCGATGTGGCTCCTCTGACCTTCTGGTCCCCGTACCACAACTAAGCACTTCGAAGCCTCCAAAAGGGCTTCCCTACAAAAAGCGCAGCCGCATCCCGGCTGCGCTTTTTGCGTTTCGGGGCAGGGATGGCAAGTCTCCTGCTAATGGATCGGCTGTGACGTTGTGCCCGCCACCTGTGAAGTCGTCCCGTCAAATATCCGCTACCGCCAGCACCCTGCTGGCCGGGTTGCTGATTCTTGTCGCCTGCCTCCTCGCCTACGCGCCCGTGCTCCACGGGAAGTTTCTTTGGGACGATCTATACCTCGTCGGGGCAAATCCCTTCTTCAAGAGCCCCCGGTTCGTCTTCGAGGTCTTCCGGCATTACCTCTTCCTCGATTCCTTCTCGGTCTACTACCGGCCCGTCCAGAACATCTCGTACATCGTCGATTACGCGATCTGGAACAAGGACCCGTTCGGCTACCATCTCTCGAATATCCTCTTCCACGCAGCGAGCGCATTCCTGCTCTTCCTGGTCATCCGCCGCTGTCTGCGCGCGATGCCGGCGGAGGGAATTCCGGCTGGTTATGCGGATTCCGCCGCCTTTTGCGCCGGCCTGCTCTGGGCCGTGCATCCCATCCACAACGCCGCGGTCGCTTATGTCGCTGGCCGGGCAGATTCCATCGCGATGATGTTCGCGCTCGCGGGCTGGTTGCTCTTCTTCAATGACAGCACCGGCTGGCGCCGTACCGCCGCATGGGTGCTTGCCGCGTTTTGTGTGCTGGTGGCGCTCTGCGCAAAGGAGATCGCCGCCATCTGGATGGCGCTCTTTACGATTTATCTCTTCGGCTTCGACCGCAGTATGCCGCTCCGCGTGAAGCTCATCGCGGCGGGTTCGCTGCTCGGCATCCTCGGCATTTACATCTGGCTCCGGCATCTCCCTGGGCCGCGTGTGGCGCAGGAGGGACTCGCCTATCCACCCTTCCTCGACCGCGTCATCCTGATGCTCCGGGCGCTGGGCGATTACACGAGCCTCATCTTTTTCCCGGGCAATCTCCACATGGAGCGCTCCGTCTGGAACGCGCCGGATTACCTTAGCCAGGCTGCATGGCAGGGCAATATCCGCGCGGAATATCTCTCGCTTGCCGGGCTCGCAACGATCGCCCTGTTCGCCTTCGCATGCTGGAGCAAGCTGCCGGGACGGCGCATCCGCGTCTTGGGTGTGAGCTGGTTTGTGCTTGGTTTTTTACCGATCTCGAATCTCTTCCCGCTCAATGCGCAAGTGGCCGAGCACTGGATTTACATGGCCAGCGCCGGTTACCTCGTGATGCTGGCCGGCTTCGCGTGCGCCGTTCCGGCCCGCTATCAACGCTCACTGGCGCTGCTCGTGCCGCTGGCGGTCGTGGCGCTCGGTGTTCGCACCGCATATCGCGCCGCGGATTGGGCGGACCCGGAGACCTTTTACCGGCAGACCATCGCCGCGGGCGGTTTCCCCGAGCGCGTCGCGCTGAACCTCGCCGAGGTCCTCTCCGAGAAGGGCAAGCCGATGGAGGCCGAGGCCGTCCTCCGCGACACCCTCAAGCAGTTCCCCGATTACCCGCCCGTCCGCATTCAGCTCGGCACCAATCTGCTCGCGCAGGGCCGCAAGGCGGAGGCGGAGCAATATCTCAATTTCGCTCCCGCCGCCGCGGATCACGTGGCCGCATCCACCCCGCAAAGCTGGCGCGCCGCGCTCAATCTCGCCGCGATGCGGTACAATGCCCATCAGCCCGATGCCGCCATCGCAATCCTGGACGATGCGATGCGCCGTTACCCGGGCGTATGGGACCTCGAGCAATATCGCGCCGAGATCCAGCAGGTGAGCAAAGGCCCGGCCGCCGCCCTTCCGGATGTCGAGGCATTCGCCGCCCGCAACTGGTGGCACATGGACTCGCACATGATGCTCGTCCGCCTGCACATTGCCGCCGGCGATTATTCCGATGCCCTCGCCGAGTGCAACGATGCCGCCACGCTGGACATCCACAGCCCGATCCCCTTCGAGCAAGCCGCCCGCGCCCGCGTCATGGCCCACCAATTGCCGCAGGCCGTCGCCGCCCAGGTCGCCGCCATCGCCCGCACACCCGGCCAGCCGGCCCAGTACACAATGCTCGCCGCGATCCTCAATCAGATGAATCGTCCCGACGAAGCCATGGCCGCGGAGCACGAGGCGGATCTATTGCGAGAGGGCGGGGCGGGCGGGTAGGAAGTATGCCCGTAATTAATTGGCGAAATTCTTAACCTCACGGCTTGAAACCGATCCGCGGTTTTGGCGCCGCAGGCGGAGGATTCAGAAGAGGCTGCAACTGGGCCCAAAGAATCTGCAGCGCCTCGTCGTGCTGGAGCAACGTCTTGTCAATCTCAGCCAGCCGTTTCAAAATTTCCGCATTCGCTGCGATTTGCTCGCGCATTTGAATGAAGGCGCGTACCACGTACACACTCATGGCTACTGCTTCCGCACTATTTAATACGGTGGCTGCCATGATCGCGCCGTGTTCTGTGAAAGCGAAGGGCAGTTGGCGACGGCCACCGTGGGAGCGGCTGGCCTTTACCGGGCGATTCGGCGCATCATTCTCTTTTTGAGGGACTTCCAATCTTGATATCGCAATTTGCGATTTCAAGTTCTGCCACTCTTTGGATGTCAATTGGATCATGAAATCGCCCGGGAAGCGATCCCCATTGCGCTTGACCTGCTCATTGAGTCGTCCGGTTGACACGCCGTAAAGTTCAGCCAAATCGGCATCAAGAATTACCTTCTGCTCGCGAAGAGTTAGAATCAGGGGATCAATTCGCTTTTGTGGTTTCATCTCAACTTTATTGCCCGGGACTTCCGCCAGTCGGGTTCTATTAATCAGCGCATTGCCGCCTGTCGATTCAGTTTAACCAGTCGCAATTTGCGACCAGTTCATCGCATCCCCTTGACGCTAAAACACAAACGGCACACCCATCTGCTTGAACGCCGCTTTCTGCTCCGCCAGGTAATGGTCCCCGAGCCGCTCAAAACCTCCCGCCGCGCGAAAGTCCTTCAGAAACGCGTTCACCTTCCCGCGCAATTCGGTGTTCCCCTGCCGGATGCCGATGGCCCACGACTCTGCTTGCAGCGGCCGTAGGATCGGGCGGGTGGTGTCCGGGTTTTTCTTCCAGTTCGTGTAGGTGGACATCTGGTCGTACAGGAACGCATCGGCCTTCCCTTGCACCACCTCCAGCACGCACGCGGTTTCCTTGTCGAGCACCAGCACCTGCGCGCTCTGCAAGTGATCGCGGGCGAATGCCTGGCCGGTGGTGCCCTGCTTGACCACCACGGTCACGCCCGGCTGGTTCAATTGATCAAGCCCCTGGATGGCCGAATCTTTCTTCACCAGCACGCAAAGCCCCGTGCTGACGTAAGGATCCGAGAAGTCGATCGACTGCGCGCGCTCCGGCGTCTCGGTCATCGAGGAGATGACGACATCCACCTTCCCGGTCTTCAGCGCCGGGATTAATCCGCTGAAGGGGATATTCTCGATGGTCACCGGCTCGTGCAGATATTCCGCAAGCGCCCCGGCCAGATCGACGCTGACGCCCGAGGGGTTGCCGCGGTCGTCCTGCATCTCAAAAGGAGGATAGGCCAGCTCCATGCCGACCCTGAGATTCTGGGCAGGGGCATCCATCGTATCGGGCTGTGACGATTTCGTGCAAGAGGCCAACAGCGCCAGCAACATGCCGAAGGCCGCCATCCGGCGGAGAGTGAAGTTGAAAGAAAACATTTTCTTTTGAATGAATCTCGCCCCGGGCAGTCTCTTTAGTAAATCGATTCTGAATGAAAATCCCAAAACCGTTTCTCTTTCTCTTCGCGCTGACCCTCGCGCTGGGTGCGTTCACCCCGCACCACGCCAGCGCGCAGGTCACCGTCAGCTTTTTCTACGATACCCTCAGCCCGTATGGCGAGTGGGTTAACGACCCGGACTACGGCTACGTCTGGCATCCCACCAATGTGGATGACAATTGGGCGCCGTACACCGATGGCTACTGGGCGTATACCGATGCCGGCTGGACCTGGGTCTCCTACGAGGATTACGGCGGCGTCGTTTACCATTATGGCCGCTGGGCGCACATCCGCGACGAGGGCTGGGTCTGGGTTCCCGGCGAGGTCTGGGCGCCCGCATGGGTTTCCTGGCGGTCGAATGACGATTACGTCGGCTGGGCGCCGCTGCCGCCTGAGGCGCGCTGGCATTCGGGCATTGGGTTTGGTTTCGGCGTGGATGCCTCCTTCGATATCGGCCCCGGCTGTTACTCCTTTGTCGGTGTACGCGATTTCGGCGCCCCGGCCCTTGGAGCGGTGATCCTCGATCGCGAGCGGAATGTCACGATCATCAATAATACGACCAATATCACCAACATCACGACGAACAACTCCACCGTCTACACCGGCGGCCCCAGTTACGCGAAACTCGCCGCCCGCTCCTCCCGACCGATACCCACGCTTAAGCTCGTCCGCCAGACCGATGCCGGCGCCATCCGCGCGGCCAATGGCAAAGTGCTCTCCCGCCAGTCCGGCAATCAGCTATTGGTGCTCGCTCCGCACGTGACCGCCCCGGAGGGTGGCAAGCTCCCCGCCCCGCCGCATGTCGCCCGCACCCTCACCGGTGCCACGGCTGATCACGGCTGGGATGTCGTCAAGGACCCCGGCGAGCGCGCCAACATGGAGGCGAAGTTCAAGGCCTCCGCCAAGGGCTCCAGCCTCGCCGCAAGGCCCGTCAAGCAGGCGGACGTCGACCTCGTCTCCGAGAAGATCAAGACCTCGCCGAAATCCTATTCCGAGGGGGAGGCCACGCCCTCCGAAAAGACCACCAAAACAAAGACCAAAAAGAACAGCGAAGATCTGACTGCGCTCGAGAACGCTCCCGCCACCGGCGACGAGACGCCAAAGGCCAAAAAGTCCCATAAATACGGGGACGAGAGCGCCACTGGCGACGAAACCCCGGCGCCGCGAAAGAAGAAGAGCAAAAAGTCCCCGACCCCCGACGAGTACGGCGATACCGACTACAAAAACTCGAAGAGCGACGACTCCTCCTACAAGGGCTCCGCGGACTCCGACGAAACGGTCAAGCCGAAGAAATCCTACGACGACGAATACAAGCCCACCGTGGGCAGTGATGACACGGACAAGCCGAAGAAATCCTACGACGACGAGTACAAAACAAAGGAAACCGAGGGCAGCGACTACTCGCCGGGCGAGCCTCGCACCCCGAAAGTCTCTGACGAGGGCGACAACGGCGGGAAGATCGACAAGAAGAAAAAGGGCGAACCCGGATCGACACCCGGGCAGTACTAGCTCTCACAACGCAGGAAGTTTACCATAATCCGGCGCGCAGCTTTCACAGGCTGCGCGCCGGTTTTATTCGCCCACTGGGCTCCCGATGCTCCATTTTTTTCTTTCAAAATGAGCCCTCCTCCAGTTGAGTCGGGCCGCTTTTAGGAGCGCATGTAATGGCCAAAAAATCGCGTAAAAATGTTGGCCTCATTGGCCTCGGCATCATCGGTTCGCGGGTGGCCAATGCCCTGCGGCAGGGGGGATTCCATGTCTACGTATGGAACCGCACCCCGCGCGCCGCCCCCAATTTCCTCGCCTCGCCCCGCCAGATCGCGGAGCTGTGCGACATCGTGCAGATCTTCGTCTCCGATGCGCAGGCGCTCTTCGATGTCATCGACGGGATGGGCGATGCCCTGACTCCCAGCCACATCATCCTTTGCAATTCCACGGTGGGCCCTGAGGCCACGCTCGACGCGGCCCGCATCGTCCAGGATCGCGGCGCGCAGTTCCTCGACGCTCCGTTCACCGGCAGCAAGGCGGCTGCCCAGAATCGCGAGCTCGTGTACTACATCGGTGGCGATGCCAATACGCTCAATGCCGTGGAGCCTGTGCTCAAGGCCAGCAGCAAGGCCATCATCAAGATTGGCAAAATCGGCGATGCCGCCGTCATCAAGCTTGCTACGAACATGATCTCCGCCGTCACCGTCCAGACCCTCGCCGAGGCCTACGCCATCGTGAAGGGATCCGGTATCGACCCCAAGGCGCTCTCCGATGCCCTCAAGCCCCACGCCGTCCGCAGCAGCGTCACCGATGCCAAGCTGGCAAAGATGCTCGACCGCGATTACGACCCGCATTTCTCCCTCAAGCACATGTTCAAGGATGTGCAGCTCGGCATCCACATCGCCAATTCCCTCGATATCGATCTCCCGGCCACCACCTCCACCGCCGGCGTCATGTACGGTGGCCTCACCCGCGGCTGGGGCGATGAGGATTTTGCCGTCCTTGCGCGCAATTACCAGAAGGAGGACCTTCCTCCTCCGCTTTACGCCCCGCCGAGGCCCGAGGAGGCTGCCCCCTCCGGGATCAAGCCCGGCCCGCTGCTCGTGGATTCCGAGGCAAAGGAAACCCCGGTCCTCCTGCCCCCCGCCCCCGCCAGGAAGGAGCCGCCCCGCGATCCAACGCCGGATGAGCTTCGCAACGTCGGCGTCGTTCTGCCCGAGCCCCCCGCCCCGCCGGAGCCGCCCAAGCCCGCCGTGATCATCCCGCCAGAGCCCGTGAAAACCGAGCCAGTAAAGCCGGAGCCAGTCGCGGCTGAGCTGGTCAAGGCCGAGCCCGCCAAGTCCGAACCCGTAAAAGCAGAGCCGGTGAAAACTGAGCCCGCAAAAGCCGAGCCGCTAAAGCCCGCCGAGCCGCCCGCGAAAACCGCGGACGAAACCAAGCCCCCGGCCGCCGGCGAACCCGATCCAGGCGACGGGAGCCGTCCCCATACCTTTGTCCGTATCCGTCGCTGGTTTGGCACCGGTGCCCCGCACTGACTGCAACCCCCGTGCCGCCCCGTGCCATGGCGCCATCAGACTCTCTCGCAGCCGTTTACGCGCAGGCGCGCAATTGCGGAGCCCTCCTGGACCTCAGCGACCGCGCCCAGTTTCGGCTGACCGGCGCCGACCGCGTCCGCTACCTCAACGGCCAGGTCACCAACGATATCCGCCGCGTCCGCGGGGATGCCGCGCTGCCTGCCTGCGTCACCACCGCAAAGGGGAAACTCTCCGGCATCATCTACGTCTCAGCCGGCCCGGACTTCCTGCGCATTGATACCGAGCCGGTTTTGCGCGAGCCCCTGGCCGCCCGCCTGGAACGCTACATCATCGCTGACGACGTTGCGTTGGAGGATGCCACGGGCCAGGAGTGCCTATTGCATGTCGTCCCGCCGCGCCTTTTCGCCGGTTGCCCCGGTACCGAAATTCGCGCGGCCACCCGATTCGGGGTTCCAGGCATCGATCTGAGTGCTCCGTTTGCGGAGCGCGACCGTATTCTCAGGCACCTGGTGATCAGTTACGGCTTCCTGCCTCCAGAGCTCGCCGAGTGCCTCCGCATCGAGTCCGGCGCCCCCGCATGGGGTGCAGAGCTCAACGAGGACACCCTCCCCCCCGAGGCCGGCCTCGATAAGACAGCCATCGATTACCACAAAGGCTGCTACATCGGGCAGGAGGTCATCTCCCGACTCAAGAGCGTCGGCCACGTCAATCGCCAGCTCACCGGCTTCACCGCCCCTCAGCCGCTCGCCCCCGGCATGACCCTCCATCCCGACGCCGAGCCCGACAAGACCGCCGGGGAGATTACAAGCGCCATCTGGAGTTTCGGCTTGGAAAGCTGGGCCGCCCTTGGCTATCTCAAGCGCGCCTTCGCCGATGCCGCCCTCCATGCCCGTTCCACGGGCGGTCCTGCCATCGCCGTCCACACGCGGATCCTGCCTCTCGTCCCATGAAAAAACTTCTCCTGCTCATCCCTCTCCTGCTTCTCGGCCTCCACGCCGCCCGCGCCCAGGACGCCGTCTTCGAGTTCCGCATCGATCACCAGAAGGGCGTCGGCCGCATCGTCATCGCCCTGGACGCCGACGCCGCGCCCGGCACCGTCGCGAATTTCGAGAAGCTCCTGCGCAAGAAATTCTACACCGGCCTCAAGGTCCACCGCATCATCCCTCACACCTTCCTCCAGATGGGCGACCCGAACACCCGGCGCACCGATCTTGCGAAGTACGGCATCGGCGGCCCCGGCTACACCCTCCCGCCCGAGATTCACCTCAGGAATACCGCCGGCGCAGTCGCCATGGCCCGCCTCGGCGATGACATCAACCCCGCCCGCCGCTCGAACGGCAGCCAGTTCTACATCTGCCTCAAGCCCATGCCCGATCTTGACGGCAAATACACCGTCTTCGGCCACGTCACCCAGGGCATGGACGTGCTCGACACCCTCTCCACCCAGCCCGAGGACACCAACGACAACCCCGTTCCCCCCATCAAAATCGAAGCCGCCTACCTATCCGATCATCCGCCCATGCGGCTGAACCTGAAGCTGAACGTCTGGCCCTTCAATCGCTAAGCCCTTTCCTGGCCGCGAGGCGGCATGCGAAAAACCCGTTGCAATTTCCGGCCCCGTGTCGTACCACACTCCGCTCGCGATATTCAGGATGTGCCTTCGCGGCCACCCCGGGTACTGCGGGACTGAGCCAATCAGTAATCGGGTAGGTTCCGGAGTGGCCAAACGGGGTAGACTGTAAATCTACTGGCTTACGCCTTCGCTGGTTCGAATCCAGCCCTGCCCACTGCTCTAGTTCCCGAATTAGATGCCCGACGAGCCGATTATTGAGCAGAACGCGCAGCGGGGTGTGTTGGCGCTTGCGGGGCATTAAAGTTCGCTTTCATCTTCCGCGTCCCAACCTTTCGAGCGGGGCGCAACCTGAAATTCCAGATCGAGAGCCGAGAGGATGGTCAGAAGCGTCTCGATCCTGGCCGATGGGTTGCCATTCTCGACGAGGGAAATGGTCTCCTGCCGCAGCCCTGCCTTTTTGCCCAACGCCTGTTGGCTCAAAGCACGCTTCTTGCGCGCGCGGTGGATGAGATTGCCGATCTGTTTCGGGCTTCTTGCCAAATCGTTCATTCCGGAATTATGCGTCAAATCCGATAAAACGTCATTATCGGAAATGGCGCATGGAATATCATTATGTACCAGGTCTCATAGAAGACGTTTATCGCTTCGGGCCCATAAATCCACGGCCTTGCGCTTCGCTGGTTCGAATCCGACCCAGACCTGTTCGATGTAGCTGGCCAGTTCACTTCGTGCTCAACCCATTGAGCAGATGCCTGACCGTCTCGGGGATAATGGTCTTCAGCGCGATGCCCTTGATTTTGCCTTCAATGGACAGGGAAACCAGCCCATGGAGCGTGGCGCCGAAGGTGAGGGCGAGGCGATCGGGGTCGCCCGGGACGATTTTTCCGGCCTCCTGGCCTTCCTTCAAAATCTTTGGCACATGCGAGAACGCGGATACGACCGCGGTGCGGAGCTCCGGGAGCATGTTGGGACGCAACTTCGCCTCGTACATCAACGCGAACAAGGCCGGGTGCTTGAGCGCGAATCCGGCGTACGCGAAGGCCGCTTTGGTCAGGCGGGCGGCAATATCCGCGGTGCGAGCTTCGGCGGCCTTCGCCATCACGGAGCTCAGGCGCTCGAAACCCATGATCGCGAGGGCGTCGATGAGGTCCTGCCTGGTGGCAAAGTGCCGCTGCGGCGAGGCGTGACTGACCCCCAGTTCGCGGCTCAGCTCGCGCAGCGAGAGCTGTGCCACGCCTCGGGCCTCCAGCGCGGTTTCCGCGGCGCGCAGCAACGCCTCGCGCAGATTTCCGTGATGATAAGGACGGGGTGAGGGCTTCACTGGCAGGAGCTTACAGCCTGATCCAAATTAATCACAGCATGTTGTCATTGACAACATTGCTGTCACTGACTACATTGGCCTCATGAAAACAATCTTTGTCACTGGAGCCACCGGCTTCGTAGGCACCGCCGTCGTGCGGGAACTCCTCACTGCGGGCTATCGGGTGCTTGGCCTCACACGCTCGGATGCAGGCGCCCAGACCCTCGCCGCCGCCGGCGCGGAGGCGCATCGGGGCGATCTTGAAGACCTCGCCTCGCTGCGCACCGGCGCGGCCCTGGCGGACGGCGTGATTCACACCGGCTTCGTCCATGACTTCTCGCGGTTCAAGGAAGTCTGCGAGATCGACCGGCGCGCCATCGAAGCAATCGGCGCGGAGTTGGTCGGCTCCGATCGTCCGCTCCTCGTGACCTCCGGGGTCGCACTCCTCTCCCCGGGTCGCCTGGCCACAGAGCAGGATACACCTCCCGCATCATTCCCGCGCCTGTCGGAAGCGACGGCCACCGCGCTTGCAGCGCGCGGAGCCCACGCCTCGGCGGTCCGCCTTCCGCCGTCGGTTCATGGCCGGGGCGACCACGGCTTTGTTCCGCAACTGATCAATCTTGCACGTGAGAAAGGCGTCTCGGCTTACGTGGGCGACGGCCTCAACCGCTGGGCCGCGACCCATCGGACCGACGCCGCTCGCCTCTTCCGGCTCGCGCTCGAGCGCGGCGCCACCGGCGGCCCGTATCACGCGATCGCCGAGGAGGGCATCTCGTTCAAAGACATCGCCGCCCTCATTGGCCGCGGCCTCAATGTGCCGGTCGTTTCCAAGTCTCCCGAGGAGGCCGCCGAGCATTTCGGCTGGATGGCAATGTTCGCGGGGATGGATATGGCCGCATCAAGCGAGCAAACGAAGTCGCTCCTCGGGTGGGAACCAAAAGAGCCCGGCCTCATCGCCGACATCGAGCAATCGGGCTATTTTAATGCCTGAACAAAAAAAACATTAGGTGAAGCAACTATTCTCCTGCCATGCTCACAGAATGCAGCCATCCGTTTCGAACCATTCGATCGTTACCGGCCAGGGCTCGATTGAATATGCTCAAACGGGCGAATAAGCCAATACAAGGTAATACAAGCCACTTTTTTTCTCAATCCCCCGCATAGCCGCCCACGAGCTGCTTGCGGTTCAGTTTCGTCTGGTCGCCGGCGTCAAGCAATCGGGCTATTTTAGTACCTCACAATAGGACCCAATCATGAGCGAAGAAATTACGAATGAAGCGAAGCTCGGCGGGCACTTCACGTTCCCCGGCACGTCACTCACAGTCAATCGGATGGGCTACGGCGCGATGCAACTTGCCGGCCCCGGTGTCTTTGGCCCGCCCAGGGACCCGGACGCCGCCGTCGCCGTCCTTCGGGAGGCCGTCGCCGCCGGCGTGAACCACATCGACACCAGCGACTTCTACGGCCCGCACGTCACCAATCAGATCATCCGGCAGGCCCTGCACCCGTACCCTGTGGGACTGGTGATCGTCACCAAGCTCGGCGCGCGCCGTCCGGCCGACGGATCCTGGCAGCGGGCCACCTCACCCGGGGAGCTGACCGCCGGCGTCCACGATAATCTCCGCAACCTGGGCTTGGACGCCCTCGATATTGTCAACTACCGCGCCATGGGCGCGATTCACGGCCCCGCGGAGGGTTCGATCGCCGCGGAGGTGAAGGTCCTGGCCGATCTCCAGCGCCAGGGTCTGGTCCGCCACGTCGGCTTGAGCAACATCACCGCCACCCAGCTCGCCGAGGCGCAGGCCATTACCGATATCGTTTGCGTCCAGAACAACTACAATCTTGCCCACCGCGAGGATGACGCCTTGATTGACCACCTTGCCCGTCAAGGCATCGCGTACGTACCGTTCTTCCCACTTGGCGGCTTCACGCCGTTGCAGTCCTCCACTCTGGAAGCCGTCGCAACCCGCCTCGGTGCCACGCCGATGCAGGTCGCCCTCGCGTGGCTCCTGCACCGTTCGCCGAATATCCTCCTGATCCCCGGCACATCATCCGTCGCCCACCTTCTTGAGAACCTTGCGTCCGCGCAGTTGACCCTGCCGCCAGACGCATTGGCTGAGCTGGACGGCATCGCCGCCGAGGCGGCCGCCGTGGAGCATTGAGCTGATCGTGCTGGCGGTGTTACGCGATGTCGTTGACCAGCACCAGTCGGTACCGCGCCTTCCCGGAGCGCAGGTGCTCGAGTGCATCGTTCACTTTTGACATCGGGAACGTCTCGATAATGGGAGCAATGGAATGCCTTGCGCTGAACTCCAGCATCTCGTCGATCACCACCGGGCTGCCCGTGGGCGATCCGCCGATCGTCTTTTGCCCCGCGATCAGGCTGAACGCCGGCACTTCCAGCGGCTTGAGAACCGCCCCGACGTTGTGCAGGTGCCCCTTCGGCTTGAGCGTGTCCAGCAGGGCCGGCACGTCCAGCGGGACATTCACGGTGGAGATGATCATGTCAAAGGTGCGCGCCAGGCTCTTCAGCGCATCGGCCTTCTTCGTATTGTGAACAAAATGGGCGCCGAGCTTCCTCGCCTCCGCCTCCTTGCTGTCACTTGTGGTAAACGCATGTACTGCACAGCCCCACTTGTTGGCAAATTGCAGCGCCATGTGCCCGAGACCGCCGATCCCGATGATGCCTACATGCGCGGTGGACGGCACATGATGGATCAGCAGCGGCGCAAACACGGTCACGCCGCCACAGAGAAGCGGGCCGGTCGTCGCAAAATCCAGCGGATCAGGCAACGGCCGGACCCACGTCCATTGCGCCCGGACGTGATCGGCGAACCCGCCATGGCGCCCCACGATCGTCCCCTGGGCCGATGCGCACAGATGCTGGTCCCCGGCCAGGCACTCGTGGCACGAGAGGCAACTGTGCGCCGACCAGCCGAGTCCCACGCGCTGCCCGATTTTCAATCCCTTCGCCCCATCGCCCAGCGCCGATACCGTGCCGGCCACCTCATGCCCAGGGACAAATGGATACTGCGACATGCCCCACTCGTTATCCAGCATCGAGAGATCGGAGTGGCATACGCCGCAGTGCGACACCTTGATCTCCACCTCCTCCGGACCCAGCGGGCCGGGATCAAAGCTGAACGGCTCGAGCGGAGCCTTGGCGGATTGGGCGGCGTAGGCGTGATAAGTGCGCATCGGTTTATGCTGGAGTTGGCCTTCGGTTGGTCAGACCAGGTTGGTCTCGACCTCGATATTCCCGTGAGTAGCTTTCGAATAAGGACAGGTCAAGTGCGCCTCCTCGATGAGGCTATGGGCGACATCGGGATCCAGGCCAGGCAGGCTGACATTGAACCGCGTCCGGAGAAAGTATCCGCTATCGCCGGTGGAAAGATCCACCTCTGCGTCGATGGCCGCGTCCGGCGGGAGAGTGATGTGCCGCATGCGCGCCACATGTTCAATGGCGCTCTGGTAGCACGCCGACCAGCCGGCGGCGAAGAGTTGTTCCGGGTTGGTGCCGGTGCCCGTCGAGCCGGGAGTGGAGAGCTTGATGTCCAGGCGTCCGTCAGAGGTGCGCGAGGCTCCGCTGCGGCCGCCGGTGGTGTGCGCTTTGGCCGTGTACAGCACCTTTGCGGCGTGGGTGGGTTCGGTTGTGGTCGTATTCATCGGTTTGGATCCTTCATTTGTTGGGTTGACGGAGGGACATCCCCTCTCGTTTTCACAGACTTCTGGATCGTTCACAGCCTCATCGCCGGTTGCCTTAAAATTCTCTCCACCTGCAGGTGGGCAGACAAGCTTCAATCCCATGACAATAAAGCCGATAATTTCGGAGCTTTATTGGAACGCCGCCTCCTATGCGGTCACTGTCAATTTCCTTATCAATGCGACCGATTTGTGGTCTATGGAGCCAGGCCTGACCAACCCGGCTTCAGAGACCCCAGTCGCTCGACTCCACCGAAGTAACCGCATTTCCATGTCTGCATCGCATCAGGCGGCCCAAAAACATCTGGATGAGATTGTGGGGGATTTGTCACCGGATGAAATCGCCCATCGGCTCAGCCCCAAGCACCATGCCTCGCCCCCGCGTGTGCCCGGTGCGACGCAGACGGAGCCTGCCGTCGTCGAGAAACGCTGGGCGCTCCTGCCGCACGCCGCCAGCGCCCACGACGCGATTGCCGATGCCGCCACGCTGGCCGGGCACTCCCTTTTTGCGCACAATATCGAGAACTTCATCGGAACGGTAAAACTCCCGGTTGGCATGGCAGGTCCGCTCCGGGTCAATGGTATCGCGGCCCAGGGAGACTACTATGTGCCGCTCGCAACCACGGAGGCTGCGCTGGTTGCCAGCTATCACCGGGGCGCGAGCGTCGTCACGCTGGCTGGCGGCTGCACGACATTCATCCTCAATGAAGGCGTGGGGCGCTCCCCGGCTTTTGCCTTTAATACCTTGCTGGAGGCCGGCACGTTCGCGCGATGGTGCCTTGGTCACGTGGAAGAAATTCGCGCCGCTGCGGACGCGACCAGCCGGCATGGACGTTTTCGCGACCTGCGCTTTACGGTTGAGGGTAATCACGTGTACCTGCTTGCCGAGTTCACCACCGGAGACGCGGCGGGACAGAATATGGTCACCATCGCAACCGCCGCGGTATGCGATTACATCGCCACAAACTGCCCCGTCACCCCGGCCTATTATTTCGTCGAGGGCAACATGTCCGGCGACAAGAAGGCGAGTGCGCAGTCCTTCCAGGGCGTCCGCGGCAGGAAGGTCACCGCCGAGGTAACTCTGCCGCAACAGATCATCGAGCGGCACTTGCACACCACGGCGACGAAAATGGTCGATTATTGGCGGATGTCCGCTTTGGGCGGCGTCCTGAGCGGGACCATTGGCGTGCAGGGCCATTACGCGAATGGTCTTACCGCGCTTTTCATTGCCTGCGGCCAGGATGCGGCGTGTGTATCGGAGGCGGCGGTCGGGGTCACGCGCTTTGAAGCCGGCGTCGATGGCGGACTCTATGCTGCCGTGACGTTGCCCAACCTGATCGTCGGGACCGTCGGGGGCGGGACAAGCCTGCCGAGCCAGCACGGATGCCTGGAGATTCTCGGCCTGGCGGGTGCGGGGAATGCAAGGGCCTTTGCCGAGGTGTGCGCGGCGCTGGCGCTTGCCGGCGAACTCTCGATCATCGCCGCCCTCAGCGCGGGTCAGTTCGCCAAAGCCCATGAACGGCTTGCCCGCCGGAAGAAACCGGGCACGGGCCCCGAAGAGGCCGGACCCGGTTAAACATCCGCATGAATCGCTGGTGGATTTACCAGAAGGAGCGATTTCCGCTTGCCGCGCACGGGCCGTTGATCGCCGCATTCAGCGCGTCTGCGGTCAGTTACTCGGCGCTTCTCCGGAGCAGCGCGCCTCCAGCGCCCATTTCCTACTTCGTTGCGTTCATGGTTTCACTGGGATCGTTCCTGCTCCTGCGCATCGCGGACGAGTTCAAGGATGCCGGGGAGGACGCGCGTTTCCGGCCGTATCGCCCGGTGCCGCGAGGTTTGGTGAAGCTGCGCGAGCTGGCGTGGATCGGCGGAAGCATCGCATTATTGCAACTCCTGCTTGCCGGGTGCATCGGCCTGCCGCTGGTCGGGCTCCTCGCGATCACCTGGACCTACTTTCTGCTGATGACCAGGGAATTCTTCGCGCGCACCTGGCTCAAGGCGCGTCCGGTGGTATATCTCTTCAGCCACATGCTGATCATGCCCCTCGTGGACTGGTTTGCGACCGGCTGCGATTGGGTACACGCCGGGGGAAGGATGCCGGATGGGCTTTTGTGGTTTCTCGCTGCCAGCTTTTCCAATGGAGTCGTGATCGAGCTAGGACGGAAGATTCGCACGCCGGAGCAGGAAGAGCCTGGGGTGGAAACATACTCCTTCCTCTGGGGGCGCCCGGTAGCCGTGATGTCATGGCTCGCCGCCATGGCCGCCACACTGGCGTTCGCAATCGTGGCCGCGCGGCGAATTGCCTTTGTAACTCCAGTCGCGATGACAATGGGCGTTCTTTGGCTCGGTGCGGCGGCGCTTGGGTGCTCGTTTCTGTGGACGGTGAGGGGCAAACTTGCGAAGGGCATCGAGGTATGGTCCGGCGTCTGGTCGCTTGCGCTCTACCTTACGCTGGGCGTCATCCCACTTTGCTTGAAAAGGTGAATTCGATGCCCCCTCTCATCATCCGCTATTCAGATGAATTTCCGTCCGGCGCCCTTATTGGCGGGAAGGCTGGCGCCCTTGCGCGTCTGGGCGCGACCGGTTTGCCGATCCCAGAGTGGCTTGTCGTGACACCTGCGGCATTCCAGGCAAGTGACGCTGCCGAGGGTTTTCGGCTGCGCAAGGAGCTGGCGGCGGAGATCGTTGCAGCGGCGAGGGAGATTGCGCCGGGGGCTGTGCATTTCGCCGTGCGCTCATCAGCGCTCGACGAGGATGGAACGGAACACTCTTTCGCCGGCCAGCTCGATAGTTTCCTCTTCGTGCCGCCGGAACGCATTCCAGACAAGATTCAGGCGGTCTGGCAATCCGGTTTCAGCGAACGCGTCGTGGCCTATCGGCGAGAGCATGGGCTGGAGGGCGGGCCGCAGGTGCCGGCGGTGCTCATCCAGCGCATGATCGACGCGGAAAGCGCGGGCGTTTGCTTCAGCGCCGATCCGGTAAGCGGCCGGCGCGGCTGGGCGGTGGTGTCGGCGGTTTTCGGTCTTGGCACGGCACTGGTTTCCGGCGAGGCGGACGCGGACACATTCACGGTGGACCGTCGGGGAGCTATCGTGGCCCGTGCCGTTGTCGAGAAGCAGCACGCCCATCGCGCCTCTTCGGGTGATGGAGAGGGCGTGGTATCGCAACCGGTGCCGGCAGCACAGGTTTCTCAGCCCGCCATTACCGATGCCCAGGCAGTAGCGGCAGCGGAACTGGCGCGGGCAACAGCCCGCTTTTTCGGCTCTCCGCAGGATATCGAGTGGGCGCTGGCGGATGGAAAGCTGTGGCTGCTTCAGTCCCGCCCCATTACATCGCTGGCCGGGCTGGCTGATCCCGATGGTGCGATCAATTTGTGGGACAACGCTAACATAGCCGAAAGCTACAGTGGCATCACCACGCCACTGACATTCTCCTTTGCCCTTGGCATTTATGAGTCGGCCTATCGCGAATTTGCTAGGCTGATGGGCGTACCGGCGGGACGGATCGAGGAGAACCGGGACATTTTTCCACGGATGCTCGGGTTGATCGAGGGACGGATATATTACAACCTCGTCAGCTGGTATCGGCTCCTCTCGCTGCTGCCGGGTTTCGCATTCAATCGTGCTTTCATGGAGCAAATGATGGGTGTGAAGGAGGGACTGCCCGATGAGGTGCTGGCGAAGCTGACGCCCGCCGCGGGTTGGGCCAAGGTACGCGATGGTTTTGCGCTTGCCGGCGCATGCGCGGGGCTCGTGTGGAATCACTTTACGCTGCCCAGGCAGATCGCGCGATTTTACGTGCGGTTGAATGAGGCATTGCAGCCGTGCGATCCAAGTTTGGAAGAAATGCGGCCTGATGAGCTGGTGGCGCATGAGCGCGACCTGGAGAGGCAGCTTCTCCTGCATTGGGATGCGCCGTTGGTGAACGATTTCTTCGCGATGATCTTCTATGGGATCGCGCGAAAGCTCACCGCCAGATGGTGTGGTGATGCGGACGGCACGTTACAGAACGATCTCCTTTGCGGAGAAGGCGGCATGATCAGCGCCGAGCCTGCAAAACGCGTTCGCGAGATGGCAGCATTGGTGGTGAACGATCCAGCGGCCGTAGACGCGCTCTGCAATGGCACCCGGCGGTCCATCGACCGCTGGTTGGACACTGCGCCGGAATTCCGGACCAGGTACGCCGCATACATCGAGAAGTTCGGCGACCGTTGCCTGGAGGAGTTGAAACTGGAGAGCCTCACCTTGCACGACGAGCCGCTCACCCTATTGCGCTCAGTGGGGCAATTCGCACGACGCTTTCGCGCGGCTGAAGGGATGGTCGGAGGCACAGAGGAGAAACTGCGCACGCAAGCGGAAGATCGAGTTGCGGAAAAGCTGGCCGGCAGCAAGCTACGGCGGACGGTCTTCGCATGGGTGCTTGGAGAGACGCGCCAGCGGGTGCGCGATCGGGAGAACCTGCGTTTCGAGCGGACCCGATTGTTCGGGCGAGTGCGGAGAATCTACGTGGAACTCGGCAAGCGATTCCACGCAGCCGGGCGGCTCGCCGAGCCGCGCGATGTGTTTTATCTCACGGTCGAGGAGGCGTTGGGTTTTGTGGAGGGCGCGACTGCCACGACGGACATGGCTGGACTGACGGCGCTAAGGAAGCAGGAGTTCAACGGCTTTCGCGAGAGAGCCGCGCCCGCGGACAGATTCACCACCCGCGGCGCGGTCCACCTGGGCAACACGTTTCGTGCTCAACAGGCGCCTATTGTGCCGCAGGGAGATACATTGAAAGGCATCGGCTGTTGTCCCGGCGTGGTAAAGGCGAGGGCGCGAGTTATCACCGATCCGCACAACGCCGTGATCGAGCCCGGCGAGATACTTGTCGCTTCGCGTACCGACCCCGGCTGGATTATGCTCTTCCCTTCCGCCGCGGGATTGCTGGTGGAGCACGGCAGCCTATTGTCGCACTCGGCCATCGTCGCTCGGGAGATGGGCATTCCGGCGATCGTATCGATCAGCGGCGTGACGGAATGGGTGCGCACTGGCGAGTGGCTGGAGATGGACGGCAGCACCGGCGTTGTGAGGAAGGCGGACGAGGCATCATGACCGCGTCCTCGACCACCGAGGCCGCCACGCGCGCGGACTTTTCACGAATCCGCTACGCGCAAGTGTGGGAGGATGCGGATGTGCTGCTGTCGGCGCTGGATGTGCAGCCATCGGACACAGTCGTTTCCATTGCCTCTGCCGGGGACAACGCACTGGCGCTTCTGGGCGCTGGTGCGGATCGTGTCATTGCGCTTGACCTCAATCCCTCCCAACTCGCCTGCCTCGAGCTCCGCGTCGCCGCGTATCGCGAGCTCTCGCACGCAGAGTTGCTCGTATTGATGGGTTCGCGAATCGGCTCGGCAGGGGAGCGAGCGACCCTTTACCGGCGCTGCCGGGGACTGCTTGCCCCGGCAGTCCAGACATTCTGGGATGCGCAGCCGGAGGCAATCGCCGGTGGTATTGGGGGCGCGGGAAAGTTTGAGAACTACTTTAGGCTTTTTCGTACCCGGTTTCTGCCAGTGGTGCATCGCAAGGCGACGGTGGAGGCGTTACTGCGCGGCGGTCCGCCGGACGTGCGCGTGCGATTTTATGAGGAGCAATGGGATACCTGGCGCTGGCGGCTACTGTTCAAAGTATTCTTCTCGCGTTTCACGATGGGGCGGCTCGGACGTGATCCTGCATTTTTCAAATATGTGGAGGGATCCGTGGCCGATCGCATCCTCGCACGCACACGCCACGCGCTCACCGTCCTGAATCCCGCGGACAATCCATATCTCCACTGGATTCTAACCGGCACTCATGGAGAAGCTCTCCCGTGGGCGTTGCGCGAGGAGAATTTCGAGAAGATTCGTAATCGCCTCGACCGCCTGGAGTGGCACGAACTGACGCTGGAATTATTCCTCGAACGCGCAAGGATGGGCGGTTCCGTAAAGTTCAACCTGAGCGATATCTTCGAATACATGTCCGAGGAGAACACCTCGGCACTCCTGGAGCGGCTGGCTGACGCAAGTGCCCTCGGCGGGCGGTTGGCCTACTGGAACATGCTTGCGCCCAGGAGCCGGCCCGAATCCCTTGCGACAAGGCTCCGCCCTTGTGAGGAACTGACTCGTACATTGTTCGCGCAGGACAAAGCATTTTTCTACAGCGCGCTCGTCGTGGAGGAGGTGCTTTGAATCCGTTTCTGGGTATCGCCATCGTTCTTCTCGCGCTCGGCGCGTTGATCTTCGGCGTGAAGCGCTTACAGGCGGGTAGTATTGATCCGGAATTGGCGAGGAAGCTGGTCCACATGGGGATGGGCGTCGTGTGCCTTTCATTTCCATGGCTATTCGCCGAGCCGTGGCCGGTTTGGATATTGGCGTGCCTTGCGGCCGTTTCGCTCGCGGCGTTGCGCTTCGTTCCAGTGCTCCGGCGCGATTTGGGAGGCGTGCTGCATGGGGTTCAACGGAATTCGTTTGGTGAAGTGTATTTCCCGCTCGGAGTCGCCGCCGTATTCACGCTGGCACATGGTCACACGATTCTGTTCGTGATCCCCGTTGCACTATTGACGTTTGCCGACGCTGCCGGGGCCTTGGTGGGCAAGCGATGGGGACGCCTGAAATACCCGACGTTGGAAGGGCAAAAGAGCGTTGAGGGATCGGCCGCCGTAGGCGTGGTCGGATGCTTATGCTCCGCCGTGCCGCTTGTATTGACCGGTCACGATGTTCGTGCCGCAGTCTTGATCGGGATGGTGATGGGATTGTTTGGCCTGATCCTGGAGGCGGTATCATGGCGGGGATCGGACAACGCATTTCTCCCGCTCGCGGCCTTTGCGCAAATCAACGTCTATCTTCACGCCTCGCTTGGTTCGCTGCTCGCGAGGTTGGCCGTGCTTACAGCCCTTACTTTCATCGCAATGATCTGGAGGCGCGGGCAGGTAGTGGACGACGGCGCCCGGCTCGGCGCGGCGCTGGCGATGTATTTCTTCTGGGCCATCGGCGGCTGGACATGGCTGGTTGCGCCCGTCGTCCTGCTGGCGAGTTACGCGAGGTTGATGCCGATCCATCCGCATGAGGTCCCGCGCCACGATTTGATCGCGGTGATTTGTGTAAGTTCGGCGGGGTTGGTGTGGTGCGTGGCGGAGGCTTTCTCGCCCGCTCCGCACTGGAGGTGGCTGTTTACACTCGGCATGGCGACACACCAGGCGGTGATTGCCACAGTACGGTATTCCCAAGGGCGTCCGCGCTGGACTCGATCGCGCTGGCTGATGGCAGGTGTGACGCAGGCGCTGCTGACTCAGGGGCTGGCTTTCTGGGTGATGGATCGCGGTCGAACGGTCAATGGTGCAGGACTCGCCGCAGGAGCGGTCTGCCTGGCCGTTGCCACCGCGGTATTTGCGCTGTGTGAGCCGAAGCTTCAGATGCCGGACGACTTGAACGCGCGCTGGTGGAAGCAGGGCGCAACGGCCATGGTTGCATCAACGGCGGCATTGTTTGTAATGAACCTATGAGCTCGGAGCCTCCACCGGACGATTCTCTGGAATTAAAGGAAAGCGGGCCGGACGGTACGGCCGAAGCGTCGGTGTGGTGGATGCACGTGCCTGCATTGCCGGGCGAGCGGGTGGGAGTGATTGGTGGCTTCACCGCGACGAGCGGCGTGGCGGCGGCGAGGATTCTCTCCATGGCGGCAGCGGAACTAAAGGCGCGCGGCAGTACAGTCGCGGTCGGTCCCATGGATGGTAATACCTGGCGGCGTTATCGGTTTGTGACCGATCCCGGAACAGAGCCGCCGTTTTTCCTGGAGCCGACCAATCCACCGGAGTGGCCTGGCTGGTGGCAGGCGGCTGGATTTGAACCTCTCGCGGAATATTATTCGTCGGCGACCGATGATCTCGGAACGCGCGATCCAAGATTGGACAGCGCCGAGCGGCGTATGTCGGCGGCAGGCATTACGATCCGGTTGCTTGCCCCGGAGCATTTTGAGGAAGACCTGGCACGGATTTACGAAGTTTCAGTAGTCTCATTTCAGGACAATTACCTCTACACGCCGTTGCCCAGGGAGGCGTTCATGGCTCAATATCGCGCGATCCAGGCGCGAGTAAATCCACAGTTGGTCCTGCTTGCCGAGCAGGCGGAGCGAGCGGTTGGTTATGTCTTCGCCATGCCCGATTATGCGCAGGCACAACGAGGCGAACCCATCACAACGGTCATCGTCAAGACGCTGGCGGTCCTGCCCGCGCGCGCCAACGCGGGGCTGGGCGCGGTGCTGCTCGGGAAGGTGCATGAGCAAGCCCAGGCAATGGGCTTCACGAGGGCAATCCACGCCCTGATGCATGAAACAAACAAATCGCGAAACCTCAGCGCCCGTTATGCCCGCACAATCCGCCGCTACACGCTGTTCGCGAAGCGGCTCGATTCATGACAATCGGCGAACTCCTCTCTGCACAGGCGGACCTGCGTCCCGATGCGCTTGCGTTGGTTGACGATCGCGCGGGACGCACCCTTACATTTGCAGAGCTTGCGGACGAAGCGGGCCACGCCGCAGCATGGTGGCAATCGCAGGGACTCAAGCGGGGACAAGCGGTACTCGTCTTCGTTCCGATGTCTGCGGACCTTTACGTCGCGCTCCTGGCGCTTTTTCGTCTCGGTGCGGTGGCGCTGTTCCTCGATCCCTCCGCAGGCAGCTCCCATCTCGAGCAATGCTGCTCACGATGGCCGCCGGATGCATTGCTCGCAATCTCCAGAGCCCATCTGCTGCGGCTCAAATCCCCCGCATTGCGCCGCATTCCCATCAAGGCAGGCATCGGATGCTGGCTTCCTGGCACGAAGAGGTGGTCTGGGCGCTGGCAGAATGGGCCGTTTGAAGAAAGCCTCGCTGAGTCCGCCGATCCGGCACTGGTGACATTTACGAGCGGCACCACAGGCGTACCAAAGGCCGCGCTGCGAACCCATCAATTCCTGCTCGCGCAGCATCGGGCGCTGGAATCGAGCATCGCATTATGGCCCGGCGAGATCGACCTGGCGACGCTACCCGTTTTCGTGCTGGCCAATCTTGCCGCAGGGGTCACCACCGTTATCCCCGACGTCGATCTGCAGCACCCTGGTTCAGTGGACGCCGGCCGAGTATTCTCCCAGATCAACCGGCGGGGAGTCACGCGCCTCTCCGCTGCGCCGGCGTTCCTGGAGCAATTGCTTGCGCATGGCCGCGCTACTGGTGAGGTGCTGACCAATCTCACCAAGCTCTACACAGGCGGCGCTCCGGTTTTTCCACGGCTACTCGATGGCCTGCGCCAGCTCGCGCCGAACGCCGATGTGATCGCGGTCTATGGGTCAACGGAGGCCGAGCCTATCGCTCACATCAGCATCACTGCGATGAAGCCTGAGGATATTGCGATGATGCGGGCAGGCCGCGGCTTGCTTGCTGGCGTTCCCGTGAAAGAGATTTCCTTTCGCATCGTGCAAGATTGCTGGGGCACACCCTTGGGCGAGATGACCGCACCACAATTTCTTGCGCGAACGATGCCAACCGGTGAACCGGGCGAGATTGTGGTGACCGGGGATCATGTGTTGAAAAGTTATCTCGGGGAGATTGGGAACGAGGAGACAAAATTTCGCGTGGACGGTAAACCGTGGCATCGCACAGGTGACGCGGGCTGGCTGGATCAGAATGGACGCCTATGGCTTCTGGGCCGCTGCGCTGCGCGGATTACCGACTCGCGCGGCTCCATTTATCCGCTTGGGATCGAAAGCAGCGCGATGTCCCATCCTGAAGTCCGGCGGGCAGCCGCACTCCTGCATGCCGGGAAGCGATTGCTCATCGTCGAAGCCAACCCGGGAGACGGGCTTAAGGAGCGTCTGTTGGAGGCCGCATCGTTTGCATCTCTCGACGGAATGGAGTTCGTCCAAGCGATACCGGTGGATAAGCGCCATAATTCCAAAATCGATTATCCTGCTCTCCGCAGCCTGCTCGAGAGTGAGTTCCCGGCGGCGAAATAATATTACGATTGTAGTTGACGTTACTTCTACAAGCGTAGTAGTTCATGCTCCCATGAAGCGTCCGCCGCCCATCTCAGACGCGGAATGGCAGGTCATGGAGGTGCTCTGGCGCACACAGCCGCTCACCGCCAACGACGTCATCGACGCGCTCCGGCCGGAAACGAAATGGAAACCCAATACCGTGCGAACCCTCCTCGCGCGCCTCGTAAAGAAGGGAGCGCTGCGGACGGAGAGCGAGGGCAACCGGTTTCTTTATACTCCGTGTTATTCGCGGAAGCAGTATGTGCGCGATGAGAGCGACTCATTCCTGAGCCGGGTCTTTGGCGGCGCGGCCCGCGGCCTGCTGGTCCATTTCGTAGAGAGCGGAAGGCTGACCGAGGCGGATTTGCAAGAGCTGAAGAAGGCTCTGAAACGGAGCAAGGAATAGGCAAACCAGGAGACCACCCCCATGACGGACACCATTGAGATGCTGAAATCCACCTCGGCGTGGGTGTGGACGGCATCATGGCAGGCGACGGCGATTGCAGGATGCGTGCTGCTGGCGCAATGGGCATTGCGGCGGCAATTGTCGGCGCGCTGGCGCAACGCGCTGTGGCTGCTGGTCTTTGCCCGGCTGCTGATGCCGGCACTCCCTCCAGCACCGTGCAGTGTGTACAACTGGCTGCCGGCAAAGCCGCCGGCGGCGATCGCGCAGCCGGAAGCCCCGGTGGAAATACCACAGCCGCCTGCCATGCAAGCGCCTCCCGCGCCGGTTGCGCCGCAGCATTTCCAGGCGGCCGCGGCAGCGATTCCGCCGGCGAATCCGGCTCCAGTCCCGGTACGACAGCCGCTCCCGCTGCTGTCGATGGCATGGGCGGCCGGAGTGGTAGCGGCGCTGGTGTCAGGCATGGCGGATTATGCGCGGATGCAACGGCGCGTGAAGCGCTTGCGTCAGCCTGTTCCGGCAGGATTGAAGGATGCCTTTGAAGAGGCGAAGCGAGTGGTGCGCATTCGGCGCGTGGATTTGATGGTCTCGGAGGCCGTCGCGACGCCGCTGGTGACGGGAGCATGGCGGGCCAGGATCATTCTGCCGGCGGGGCTGGAGTTGCCTGCCGCGGACCTGCGGATGGTGCTGCTGCACGAGTTGGCGCACGTGAAGCGGGGCGATCTCTGGGTCGCATGGCTGGCGTGTGTCGCGGGCGCCGTTCATTGGTTCAATCCCGCGATCTGGTTTGCGCTGGCCCGCGCGCGGAGGGATCGGGAGATGGCGTGCGACGAGTCGGTGCTGCGGTTTGTCGCGGATGCCAGCGCCTATGGCGCGGCGCTGGTGCGCTTCCTGGAGTCGCGGCAATCCCCCGTGCAGCCACTGGGGGTCATCGGGATATTCGAGAGCAAGGCCTCCCTGCTGCAGCGGATACGGCGCATCGCGGCCTACCGGCGGCCCACCGTGCTGGGCTCGATGATCGGCATGGCACTGCTGCTCGCGGTGGCCCTGGCGATGCTGACCGGGGCGGGCGCCAATCCCAGCGCGCCGGCCGCCGATGTCGCGGCCGCAACGCCCGCATGGCCCATCGATCACGCCGCGCAGCCGCTGGTGATCCATTGTGTGGATGCAGATGGGCATCCTGTGCAGAATGCGGAGGTCTATTTGCAGGAATGGCACGGGAACTTTGGGATGTATCAATATGACTCCACACTGCCTGTGACGGCCACGGGGCCGCTGAAGACGGATGCCACCGGGGATGTGAAGATTGACCACCCGATTACGTTTAATGGCGGAAAATTCCGGCGCGAGGCGTATGCGCGATTGCCCGGGAAGCTGGTCGGCGGCGACTTCTGGGAGTCGGATAATCCATCCAGCCCGCAGTCTCCCGGCGGTGGAGCGTCCGTGGTGATCCACATGAAGCCCACTTCGCCGTTGCGAGGGCGGGTTCACCTGGAATCCGGCGGCGATCCACGGACCGCCATCGTGACGCTGATGGGTTGGGCGCAAGGCCGGCGGCGGAACTTCAGCAGCTTCGACGCGATTACTGAACCATCGCACGTTGACCCATGGAGTCCGCTTTTTGAGAAGAAACCGGATCGCGATGGTTTCTTTGAGTTTCAGGATGTCCCTGGGGAGGGTACCGTGTCCATCGCGGCCACGGCCCCCGGCTTCGCCGAGATGCAACATCGGACGCAGCGGGGAGAAGACATGCCATTCGAGTTGGACCTTCCGCCGGAATCCGTCATCCAGGGCCGGGCAGCTTTTCAGGCAACAGGAAAACCGGCGGCAGGGATTCGGGTGTATGCGAATTGGCGCGGGGACGACACGGGGATGGCCATGGATGATGGTCATCCGGCAATCACCGGCACGGACGGCGCGTTCCGGATTGGCGGGCTTCGGGGAGGCGACTACATGGTAAGCGCAGCGCGTTCGCCGGATTGGACGGTTGAGCCGGTACTGGATGTGAAAGCCTGGCCGCACAAGCCGGGTACGGCGGACCTCAAACTGGAGCCGGGCGCGTTCCTGACGGGCAAAGTGACGGAGAAGGGGACCGGGGCGCCGCTGAAGGGCTTCGGACTTGCCGCGGTCGTAGCCGACGACATCGAGGACGGGTTGGACTCCGCGTTTACGGATGCGAACGGGGAGTACCGGTTGAGGATCCCGACGGGAAGATCGATGATTTATGTGGGGGTGATTCCAGACGATGATTTTACGCTTCCGAGGGAGCAATCGCGGACTGTCACTGTTGCCGATGGGAAAGTCTCGGATGCCTCCGTGGACTTTGTCCTTACCCGGATCAAGGGCTCTGCGTCGCCGGCTCCGGCCACGAAGGCAGTGGACATGAATTCGGTCGAGAATGCGGATACAGCATGGCCCATCCAGCACGCTGCGGAGCCGCTGGTCATCCGCTGTGTCGATGAGAATGAGCACCCTGTGCCGAACGCGGAAGTGTACCTCGTGCAATGGCACGGCGGGATTCGTGGACCTGACTCGCTGATCCCGATCACTCCCACCGGCCCGCTGATCACGGACGCGAAAGGCGAGGTCTCCATTGCCAATCCCATTATCTTCGACCACGGGAATTTCCGGCGGCAGGTTTTCGCCCGGGTACCGGGGAAGCTGGTGGGAGGGATCTTCGCGTTTGGATCGGATTATTCCGGGGAGAAGCTGGATGAAGCGGAAAAATCGCTATTGGTAAAAATGGTCCCCAGCGGTCCCATTCGCGGGAGGGTGCAATTCGCATCCGGCGCTAACCCATCCAGCGCGACGGTGGATTTGTTGAGTTGGTTAACGGGTTTTCCTTACGCCGCGAATCTTGGCAACCAATTTGGCACGTTAGGGCGGTACGGCCAGCCGGAGCCGTGGCCGCAGTTTGTCCAGCGGACGCCGGGACACGATGGCTGGTTTGAGTTTGATGACGTGCCGCGTTCGGGCCTCCTCTACTTCTCCGCCACTGCGCCCGGCAGCGGTGAGGCGCAATACATGACGAACGATGATTTGCGGGATCCATTCACGATGGTGCTCGAGCCGGAATCGGTGATCGTGGGCCGGGCTATTTACGCAGGCACTGGCAAACCGGCGGCGGGGATGGAAGTGGATGCGTATCCGAAATCGATGGGCCGTCACGTCAGGCTGTCCGTGACGCATTCCTTCCCGGCTATCACGGGCACGGATGGCGCGTTCCGCATCGAGGGGATGCCCGAGGGCCTCTATACGGTTGCAGCGATGCACCCGGACGGGTGGGCAGTCGAGCCGCAGAATGCGAGCATTGCCCCCGATGTGACCGGGACAGTCAATCTGGTGCTGGAACAGGGGGCGTTGGTTACCGGTTCCGCGGTGGAAGCAGATTCGCGGGCGCCCATCGCCGGGGTGATGGTCGGCGCCACCACACCGGATGCGAATGGGCAATGGCTCGATTCAGCAGTGACGGACAAGGACGGCCAATACCGCATGCGGCTTCCATCGGGCAAAACAAATTTGTACCTGATGGACGTCGGTACCGGCCTATACATTTACCCGCGCAACCAGGGCCGCCGCGTGGTAACGGTTGTTGACGGTCAGGTCATGGATGGAAGCCTCGACTTCACGATTGCACGCAGTTCGCCGGGCATACAGCAGGCAGCGCCGGCTTCCCTCGTCCAGACTGGGAGCGACGCGCAGGCGAATGGGCGGGTGATCGATCAGCAAGGGAAACCGGTGTCGGATGTAGATATCCTTGCCACCGGCTATCCGCTGAAGCAGGACGAGTTTCAAAGTGGCGCCCGGCCGCGGCATGCCCGTACGGGGGCGGATGGTACTTACGTCGTGCCGCTCGACGCGTTTTCAGATTATCGAATTGCCGCTGGCGGCCCGGCATACAGCACCGCAAGCAGCGCGCATATCAAGACTGGCTCGGGCACGACACACCACGTCGAGGATTTGGTGATACGGCCCGCATTGAGCTCCGCGGCCGGGGTGGTGATTGATGGGGCCGGGCGGCCAGTAGCTGACGTGGACCTTGACGCGCGTTGCAACGAGAAGATGAGCGGACTGCTCGGCGAGCCGACGTGCGTGACAGGATCCGATGGCCGGTTCCAGATTCCGCACCTGATGGAAGATTCTTTTTTCGACCTGGCGCTGGAGAAGCCGGGTTACGTGAGGCGCGAAATCTATACCATCCCGCCTGGAGTCCAGGATCTGCGCGTGAAGATGCTCCGGGAGCCAGGCGGGCCGCCGCAGGAGAAGGATTACTCGCATTGGCTCGCAAACGGCAAGCGGCTGATCGGCGGCCCGGCGCCGTCTTGGGACGTGGCGGAGTGGATTCAAAAGGAGGACCCCACCCCGGGGCCGAAACGCGCCGACGGACGCTGGACACTGCTCTACTTTGAGCGGGGTGGGGACGCTGATGGCGACTACCTCCATGCGTTGGCGGACGTGGCGGCGCGGACGAACGTGGTGCCGGTGATGATCTACCAGAGCCACTTTGACGAGCATCTGCCGCGCATGCTTTTGCAAAAGAAGCCGAACCACGTAACCGTAGGCATGGACCGCTACATCGCAGGCAGTGACATGGATCCGCAGGGGACCGAACAAAGCGCGACGCGGGTCGCGTATGGCGACCAGGATGCTTATCTCATTGATCCGAATGGAATCGTGCGCGGCGCGACGACCGGAATCCTCAAGGCCATGGAAGCCGTGATGGGGAAGGCGGGAGGCGGGTAATCAAGCTCAGCCTAGGCATTCGCCGGCTCGGCGATGACTGGTGTCGCGACAGACACGGGTACCGCGACTGGCTTCTTCTTGAACACCTTCATTAGCGGCTTCTCAATAAACCGGTGGACCAGGATGGCGGCGGGGAGGCTGACACCGAGGCCGAGAACGATGACGGCGGCGAAGCCGGTTGCGCCCTTGAGGTGCAGGCGGCCCATGATGCTACCGAGGAAGGGGAGAATGAGGATATGGACAAGGTAGAGGGCGTAGGAGGCGTCGCCGGCCTCCAGCAGCCACCGCGGGATATACTGGCCGAGGCGCCCCTCAAAGGCGACGGCTCCCGTAACTACGGCAGCGGCGGGGATGCCCCACGGGATGAAGCGCCACTCCTCGGAGGTTTGTGGCATGACCATCAGGGCAATGAAGCCACCAATGAGTAGAATGGCGGCGACGCCCGGGCGCGGCAGCTTTCGCCGCATGGCGAAGTGGGCCAGGATGACGCCGTAGAGGAACTCGAGGACCAGCGGCGAGGCGAGCGATGTGGCATCCGGCCATCCGGCGGGCCGCAGCATGCCGAGCATGGCGATGGCGGTAAGGCAGGGCGTCAGGAAGGCAAGCGGTGAGATATTGAGGGCAAGCGCGCCGGCAAAGAGCAGATAGAAGAACATCTCGTAATTGAGCGTCCACCCGGCGTCGATGACGGGGAACATTTCGCCATGCCAGTTGCGGGCGGGTATGAAGAGATAGGAGGCGGCGATGCGCCATGGTGTAAGCACCTGAGCGCCCGCGCCGCCAGCGGGGCGGAATCTCAGTAGCAGGAGCTTGAGGGTGGTGGCGCCCCAGTAGAGCGGGACAATGCGCGTGACGCGGCGCCAGAGGAAGACGCCGGCTTTATTCGTCTTCCCGGCCAGGCCAGACAGCGAGATGGCCATCACGAAGCCGCTAATGGTGAAAAAGATATCCACGCCCGTGGCGCCGTTGCCCCATTGGTGCGCGCCGGGCCGGTGCAGGACCCAATCGAACCATGTCGTGATGGAGTGATGCACCACCACCAGCGCGGCGGCGATAGCCCGCAAGGCTTGTACGCAGTAGTAATTTTTGCCCGGTTTCGGGGTCTGTGTGGTGCCGGGCTCCATGGAATGCACCGGATTTTTAGCAGGATTCGGGCCTTGCCCTCATGGGGATAATCACCATTTCTGCCAAAGAGCGCACGTGAGTTGGCGCTATGACAGCCGATTTTCCGCGGGCATTTTCTGCTTCAGCGTCAGGACAGGCGCATAGAGATCACCCTGTTTTTCAACCCGGGCGAGCGCCTCATCGGACAAGAATTTAAGGTGCTCAGGATCCTTCTTCTTCCAGCACTGTTCGACCTCCCGCCATGTGACGGGGGTGGAGACAGTGGGCTGCGATTTTGCGCGCAGGGAGTAAACATTGACCGTCGTCTTATGATCGTCGTTCTGGCTCCAATCGATCAGTACCTTCCCTTTGCGCAGGCTCTTTTGCATCTGCGATACGACCTCCGCCGGATGGTCGCGCTCCAGCTTTAGTGCAAGGGCATGGGCGAATGGTTTGGTCTTTTCGTAGGTGGTTGCGGTATTGAGCGGGACGAAAAGTTGCAGCCCCTTGGAACCGGACGTCTTCGCAAAACTCTGCAGCCCCAGCTCTTCCAGTTCCGCCTTCAGCCAAAGTGCGACGCGGCAGCACAGGACGATGTCCGATGGCGGGCCGGGATCGAGATCGAAGGCGAGCGCAGTAGGGCGGGTGATGGCCGGTGCGCGATGGAGGAAGGTATGCAACTCCAGGTCGGCCAGGTTTGCGGCCCATACGAGCGCCGGCAGATTATTGATCATGCAGTATTCGATCTGCGTGCGGCTGCCGCCGGGGACGGTGGTGGTCTCGATCCAGTCCGGATGATGGGAGGGACACTGTTTCTCGTAGAAGAAAAATCCCTCCACGCCATCGGGATACCGCTTGAGGGTGATCGGGCGGTCCTTGAGATGCGGCAGCAAAACCGGCGCGATCCGGACGTAATAATCGATGACCTGCGCCTTGGTGAAACCGGCCTCGGGGTAGAAAATCTTGTCGAGATTCGAGACGGCGAGAGTGCGTCCGGCGACGGTCAATTCACTGCGATTGCTCATGTGGAGCGTGGTTTCTCGCGGATGACATCGCCTGCCGCCTTGTCCTCGCGCAAGCCGAGGAAAGAGGGATGGCGCAGCTTGCCTTCCTGCGTCCATTCCGTGAAGCGGACCTGGCAGACAAGCTTCGGTTCTACCCATGTGCAGAGCTTCATCTCGCGGGGCGTGATCTCTTGCGACCAGCGGCCTTGTTTTCTCTCTGGCAGATTTTTAAAGGGGCATGTCTTGCGTTTGATCTTGTCCATCGCGGCGTGGAGGCTTTTCAACAATGCGGCGTTGAAGCCTGTGCCGACCTTGCCGGCGAAGAGGAAAGATTTGCCCTGGTAATAACCGGTGAGCAGCGCACCGAAATGGCTGCGCGAGCCTTCGGGCGGGGTGTAACCTCCGATGACCAGCTCCTGCTCGGCGACGCACTTGAGCTTGATCCATGCGGGGCTACGGCGGCCCGGCTCGTAGATGGAGTCGCGCCGTTTGCCTATTAGGCCCTCCAGCCCGCGCTTGCGAACCTCGGCGAGGAGTTTCTGGGGATCGCCGCGAATCTCCGCGGATTCGCGGATCGGCTCAGCCGCATTGCGGAGAATCGTGCTCAATTGCTTGCGGCGAGCGGCGAGCGGCTGCCCGGTGAGATCGGCGCCATCGTGGCGAAGCAGGTCAAAGACGTAGTAGGCCAGCGGCGGGCGTTTCTCGCCGAGCTCCAGCGCCTGAAGCAATTGGAACGATGAGCGACCTTCCTTGTCGAGTGCCACAATCTCGCCGTCCAGCACGGCGGAGCGCACGGCCAAACCGGCGATGGCCTCCATGATCTCCGGGAAACGTTTCGCAAAGTCCTTCCCGTTGCCAGAGAGAAGTTGAACGCTGTCGCCGCTCTTGAGCGCAAGGGCTCGATACCCGTCGAATTTCAACTCATAGGCCCAATCGCCATGTGCGGGTGGCTCGGCCACCATGGTGGCTTTCATCGGCTCGATGAAGTTGAGTTTTGCCGATTTTTCCTCGCGGCCGGAAACCCACTCCGCCTTTGGCTCGCGTGCGATTAGGGCCATGCTGCGCCCGGAGATGGAGGATTCGTCATCCTTTTTATGTGAGATAGCACCGGCGTCCTCGCCGCTCTTGATGAGCAGCCAGTTGTCTCCATCGCCCTGCTTGGTGCGGACCAGCGTCCATTCTCCGTTGAGCTTGTGCCCGTGCAGCGCGAAATGCAGCTTGCCCGACTTCAGGTCCTTGCGCGGGCTGGCGCCGAGCGACTCGTACGTGCCGGCGTCCCACACCATCACCGTCCCACCGCCATATTGCCCCTTCGGGATTATGCCCTCGAAGTTGATATATTCCACCGGGTGATCCTCCACATGCACGGCGAGATGTCTTTCTCCCTTCTTCAATGGAACGCCCTTCGGCACGGCCCATGACTTAAGGACGCCGTCGACCTCCAGCCGAAAATCATAATGCAAACGCGAAGCGTCGTGCTTTTGGATGACGAAGCGGTCGCCCTGCGCGGCGCGGCCGTTACCCCGCGGCTCGCGGGTTTGCTTGAAGTCCCGCTTTGCGCGATACGCGCCAAGGCGGACCGGCATCCGGGTTCGTAGTTCGCTCCGCGCGGTCATCAGTTACGCAGCTTTGCGCCGTGGTTTGCGATCCCCACTGGGCGCGGGCCTGACCTTTTTCTTTCCACCGCCTTTTTCGAGGCTCTCTTGCAATACGGAAACCAGATCAATGACGTTCGTCGGCTTTGGCTTCGGCGGGGTCTTGAGCCCGGAGGTATCGCCCTTTTTCACCTTCTCTTCAATCACCTTCTCCAATGCCTCGCGGTATTCATCCACATATTCCTCTGGCTTCCAGTCGTCAGACATGGAATCGATCAGCGCCACGGCCATTTGCAGCTCCTTCTTACCAACAGTGACGGAACCGGGGACCTTGAGATCATCCATGCTGAGTAACTCACTGGCGAAGTGCATCAACTCCAGCATGAGCCCATTTCCTTGCGGTTTCACCGCGGCAAGATGCTGGCGAGTCTTGATTACCACCTTGGCAATGGCGATCTTTTTGCTCACCTTTAGAGCCTCGCGGAGCAAGGCGTATGCTTTATCGCCGCCCTTCTGCGGTTCCATGTAATAGGGTTTGTGAAAAAAAATGGGATTGACCTCCTCAAGCTTCACGAAGGTCGTGATATCGACGGTCTGAGTTGCTTCGATATCCACCCTCTGAAAGTCTTCATCCTTCAGGATGATATACTTTCCCTTCTCATATTCATACCCCTTGACAATCTGATCCCATGGCACCTCTTTGCCGTCGGCATCGGCCACACGTTTGTAATTAACCGGGCTCTGATCGCTCGCGCGCAGGAGACGGAATTTCAATTCCTCGGTACGCGTCGCCGGGTAGAGCGCCATGGGGATATTGACCAGGCCGAAGCTGATGGCGCCCTTCCAGATGGCTCTCATATTTTAGCGCCGTTGGACCGGCAACTCTCTCAATGGTATTGGCCCCGGGACACAGTCCCGGGGCCACATCCACCGGCAACTCAATAAGGAGCAGCCGTGGTCGTCTGTGTCGTGGTGGTTGTGGGAGTCACGGGCTGTACAGTCGTGGACTCCGTAGTTGTGCTCGTCGTGCCGGTCGTTTCCTCATGGCCCGCGCAGGAGGTGAGGGCAACGGCCAGGCCGGTGATGGTGATGGCGATAAGTATTGATTTGATCATGTTACTAAGTTATTTATTTGTTGTGGTGGTCGTTGTGGTTGTCTTCGATTGTTCCACGCTGGCCGCGGGCGGCGGCTGGAGGGGCGCAGCTGGGACAACCTGGGTTGTCCGGACTACGACCTTGGAAGCGACGAGATCGTCGCCGTCCCGGGTGTAGTAGACAGTGACCGGAAGACCGGATTTTACCGTCTCGATGGAGACGGGGTTACCGTTCTCATCCACATAAGTGGTGGACCGAGTATAGGTGTAACGCACGGGAGCGGCGGCATCCTGCGTTGTCACGACGATTGCCTGGGGACTGAAATCGCTGACGGTCCCCGCGCTGGTTGTGGTTGTGGTTTGCTGAACCGCGTCCTGCGCACTCACGGCTTGGGTGCCGATGAATGCGAATGCCAGGGCTGCGGCTATGGTGATGGTGGTTGCGGGATGTTTCATATGTTTATTTGGCGCTTGTTAGGCGCCTTGTATGTTGAGGTCGTGTTTCCTATGGAATTTGGTTGCATGCAGCGGATGGAATTTTACCCACCCCGCGGAATTTTATGGGTAATCTCGCGGAGTTATCAGTGACTTATACAATTACCAAAGGGCTACTGAGGGGTTGAGGCAGGAGTGGAGCCGATGCCTGGAGTCGGCGCTTCGGCCGGTGTGGTCATTGGTGTGGAATTAGGCACCGGCTCCGGGGTCGTTCCCGGGCTCGGATTGGGATTGATACGAGGAGATGATGGAGTCTCCGGGGAGTCGGGATTGGTGGAATGGGATGTGCCACCGGGACTCGTGGTGTTTGCGCCAGGCTCGCCTGAATTGGCAGCGCCGCCTGTGTTGGCGCCACCTCCGCCTCCCATATCGTGGGATCCGCCGCCTCCGGCGGAGGCCTGCGCGATCAGGTGACCATCGATATTGGGACTGGGCGCCCCAGCAAATGTGCTGACCCCATAGGTGGCGGCGCCAATGGTGATCAAGGAGATGAATGCGGGACGAAATCTGTTTGTCATGGCTGTATTTTACGGATGGTTGCGTGGTCGAACGGGCGGATGCGGATGGCCCCCGGCTGAGTAATCGGGAGCGGCATCACAACGTGATTTCTCCCGTTGGCATATTTCCGGAAGTCAGCCGTGGGATTACGCGCTTATAGGGGGAAAGCCCAGTTCCGCGACCTTGGATCGCCTGATGGGCGAAACTGCAATTCAGGCAGGCAGGGTAGAGAACTTCGCCTGGATTACTGTCAGGAGGGAAGTGAGGTCCACGGGTTTCGCGCAATGATGATCGAAGCCGGCGGCGAGGGAGCGCGCTTGATCGGCCTCCTGAGCGTAGCCGGAGATCGCGACGAATAGTGCGTTTTTGAACTCCGGCTCCGTGCGGAGTGTGCGAGCAATCTCGTACCCGTCCAGGCCGGGCAGGCCGAGATCGAGAAGGAAAACCTCCGGGATGAATTCCCTTGCCGCAATGATCCCGGCGGGGCCGTCGTGCGCCATGCGGACCAGGCAATTGCGGCGTGACAGCAGGACCGCCAGCGCCTGGGCAGTATCTACATGATCATCAACGATTAAGACCCGCAGTGTGACGGGCAATTCCCGGGGAGCTCCCAGATTTGGCGCGGCCGCGTGGGCTTGCGCCTCGCTGGCGAGCGGAAGACGCACGGTGAAGGTCGATCCCGCATCGCTGCCGCCGCTATGCACATCGACGCGGCCGCCATGCATCTCGATGAGCGAACGCACCACCGTGAGGCCGATACCGAGCCCGCCCTGGGCGCGGTCCAGCGACGTCTGGCCCTGGGTGAATAGATCGAAAACATGCGGCAGCAATTCGGGTGAGATTCCGACGCCATCGTCCTCCACCGAGATGGCGGCCTCGGATTTTTCGCAATGCGCTGTCAGGCGGATATGGCCTCTCTCCGGCGTATATTTCACTGCATTGCCGAGCAGATTCACAAACACCTGCTCCAGCCGCGCGGAGTCGCCGAGCACGTGCAATGTTTCGGTCCCGAACTGCGTGGTGAACGAGTGCCCCTTCTGTTCCATGATGGTGCGCACGGCCTCGATGGCGCGCCCGAGCACCTCGTTGAGTTCCACCGGCTCCAGCCGCAGGTCGATGCGGCCGCGGTTGATCCGCTCGACATCCAGCAGGTCGTCCACCATGCGGGAGAGCTGCGCGGTCTGGCGGTCGATCACGCCGCTCGCCCACTTGCGTGCCGCGGGATCGCCGATTGTGTCCTCGTGAATGCTGACTGCATGGCGGATGGCGGCCAGCGGATTGCGCAGCTCATGGCCGAGCATTGCGAGGAATTCATCCTTCCGCCGGTCCGAATCGATGAGCGCCTCCTCGGCCTTGCGCTGCTCGTGGACATCGGTACAGGTGCCGACCCAGCGGATGACCCGGCCCGCGGGGCTCCGTACCGGCGCGGCCTTGAGGCGGAACCAGCGGTAGCTCCCGTCGCTCGCGCGGCGGCACCGGCAATAGGTGTCGCATTCCACGCCGGTCTCGAGCGAGGCCATCCAATCAGCCATCATCGCGGGCGCGTCGTGTGGATGGATCACGGAGGCAAAATCCTCCTTCGTAAAATCGCGTGGCAACCCCGTGTAGCTACGCCACTTGGAGTTTTGGAAAGTGCTCCTGCCGGTGGGATCGGTTTCCCAGACCAGATGTGGCATATCCTCCGCCAGCGCGCGGAATCGTCCCTCGCTGTCGCTCAGCTCCGCAGTGCGCATCGTCACGCGGCGCTCCAGTTCGGCATTGAGCTTGCGCAACTCCGCTTGGGCGTGATGGCGTTCCGCGATCTCGGCCAGCAGCGCTTCATTGGCCAGGTGGCTATGGCGGGTCCGGCGATGCAGCGTGGCGAAGACAGCCACCTTCGATCGCAGGACCGTCGGGTTGATCGGCTTGTGCAGGTAATCGACCGCGCCGGTGCTGTACCCCTCCAGCACATGCTGATCCTCGCTGAAGTAGGCGGTGAGGAAAATGATCGGCACCGAGGCGGTCTTCTTGCGTTGCTTGATCATTTGCGCCAGCTCAAAGCCGTTCATGTCCGGCATCTGGATGTCGAGAATCAGCAGCGCGAACTCCGTGTGGACCAGCGCGAGCAGGGCCTCGTTGGCGCAGTTTGCGCGCACCAGCTTGTAACCGGGATCGTCGAGCACGGTCTCCAGTGCGACAAGGTTCTTCGGCTCATCATCGACCAGCAGGATGTTGATCGGCTCCGTCTCGATGGAATGGAGGCTCAGCAACGCCGCGCCCCCGGCAGGTTTCGTCTCCGCCGCGCTCTCAGTGTCCCGGTTGAGCGTTGGTCTTAGGTTCATGGTTGCGAAGGAGAACGGCGTTTTTCCACGCCTGTCAGCGGAAGAGCCAGACGCGCATGAGCGAGAGCAGTTGATCCGTATTTACGGGCTTGGCGATGTAATCGGATGCACCGGCGTCCAGGCACTTTTCGCGATCGCCCTTCATCGCCTTTGCCGTCAGCGCCAGCATCGGCAGCGTGCGGAAGGCGGGCATGCCGCGAATTTCGCGCATGGTCTCGTAGCCATCCATCTCCGGCATCATAATGTCCATGAGCACCATATCGAGATCGGGCGTATTCTGGATGAGCTCGATGGCCTGGCGTCCGTTGGTGGCGCTAATGACTTCCATTTCCTGGCTCTCCAGCAGCGAGGTGAGCGCGAAGATGTTCCGCGCGTCGTCGTCCACCACCAGTACCTTTCGCTGGCTCAGCACCTCCGTGGAGCCGTGGAGCCGCTCCAGCATGCCTTGCTTCTCCGGTGGCAAATCGGTGACCACGCGATGCAGGAAGAGCGCGGTCTCGTCGAGCAGCCGCTCGGGCGATTGAACATCCTTGAGCACGATGCTTTTGGCCATTGCGCGCAGCCGCAGCTCCTCCTCGGTGGAGAGATCCTTGCCGGTGAAGACCACCACGGGGATGTCAACCAGAGCCGGTTCCTGCTGCAATTTCTCGAGCAGATCGAAGCCGGTCATATCTGGCAGCCGCAGGTCAAGCACCACGCAATCGAATGGTTCGTCGAGCATCGAGGTGAGCGCTTCGGCACCTGTGCTGACGGCCTTGATCTCGATATCCTCGTGACCAAGCAATGCGATAACGGATTCCTGTTCGATCTCGTTGTCCTCCACGACCAGCAGCCGTTTGGTGCGGGGTGTCGTGAAGTTCTTGATTCGGCTGAACGCCGTCTCGAGCCCCTCGGTCGTTGGTGATTTGATGATGTATGAGAACGCTCCGTGCGCTAGGCCGTGCCGGCGCTCCTCCTCGAGCGTGACAATCTGCACCGGAATGTGGCGCGTGGCGGGATCCAGCTTCAACTGGTTGAGCACCGTCCAGCCGAGCATGTCCGGAAGGAAGATATCCAGTGAGATCGCCGCCGGACGGAATTGGCGCGCGAGGGCGAGGCCCGCAGCGCCTTTGCTTGCTACGAGGCCCTTGAATCCATTGTCGCGCGCAAGGCCCAGGAGGATGCGGGCGTAATGCGGATCGTCCTCGACGATGAGCATCACTGCGTCGTCCGCGGCGATGATGTCGCGATCGTCCTCCACCTGCTCCTCGCGCGCCACGGGCAACACGGCAAGGTGAGGGCGGGTGGCTTCGCCTCCGCTCGCGCCGGAGGTGGTGCCCGCCGTAGGCCCGGTGTAGTGCAGCGGCAGGTAGAGGGTGAAGGTGCTGCCCTCGCCGTGGACGCTGCGGAGGCGGATTTCGCCGCCGAGCAGCGCCGCGAGTTCCCGGCTGATGGCCAGGCCCAGGCCGGTGCCGCCGTATTTGCGCGACGTGCCGGCATCCGCCTGCTGGAACGCCTCGAAAATGAGCCGCTGCTTCTCCGGCGCGACGCCGATGCCGGTGTCTTCCACGGCGAATGCGATGACCTGCTGCGCCTTTGCGAGCACTGGGTGATCCATGCTCCAGCCGCCTGTGGCAAAATTCACGCGCACGTCGACGTGGCCCTGCGAGGTGAACTTCACCGCATTGGAGAGCAGGTTTTTGAGAATCTGCTGGAGGCGCTTCGGATCGGTCGTCAGCGAGCGCGGGAGGTCCGTGCCGAATTCCACGTTGAAAGGGAGATTCTTGCTCTCCGCGACGTGGCGGAAGTTCCGGTCGATATTATCGCGCAGGGCGGTGAAGGAGATTTCCTCCGCCTCCACCGAGACGGTGCCGGACTCGATCTTCGAGAGATCGAGAATATCATTGATGAGATTCAGCAGGTCGGACCCTGAGGAGTGGACATTGCGGGCGAAATCGATCTGCTTCGGCATCATGTTGCCGGCCTGATTCTCGGCAAGCTGCTGGCTGAGAATGAGGATCGAATTGAGTGGCGTGCGCAACTCGTGGGACATGTTTGCGAGGAATTCGGACTTGTACTTCGAGGTGAGCGCGAGCTCGGCAGCTTTCTCCTCCAGCGCCCCGCGGGCCTGCTCGACCTCGCGGTTCTTGCGTTCGACCTCCGCGTTTTGCTCGGCCAGCAGTCGTGCCTTGGTGCCAAGCTGCTCGTTGGTCTCCTGGAGCTCGCTCTGGCGGGATTGCAATTCGCTGGTGAGCTGCTGCGATTGCTTGAGCAGGCCCTCCGTGCGCATCGTGGCCTCGATGGTGTTGAGCACGACACCGATGCTCGTGGTGAGCTGATCGAGGAAGATGAGATTAGTGGAGGTAAAGGGACGCAGCGAGGCGAGTTCGATGACCGCCTTCGTGTGGCCCTCGAAGAGCAGCGGCAGCACCACGATGCTTGATGGGACCGAGCGGCCGAGGCTGGAATTGATCTGTGTGTAATCCGGTGGCACGTCGGACATGAGGATGCGCTGCTTCTCCACGGCGCACTGGCCGACGATGCCTTCGCCCAGCGGGATGCGCTCGGGTTGGTTTGGCCGTTGCGCGTAACCAGCAAGGAGCTGGAGCGTGGGGTTGCCGCTCTCGTCGGTGGCCATTTGATAGATGGTCCCCTGCTGTGCCTGGACCAGCGGGACGAGATCGGCGAGCAGCGTCTTGGCCACCGTGAAGAGATCGCGCTGGCCCTGAAGCATGCTGGTGAACCGGGCAATGTTCGTCTTCAACCAATCCTGCTCGCGGTTGCGCTCGGTGGTTTCGCGCAGGTTCGCGATCATCGTGTTGAGGTTGTCCTTCAACTCGGAGACCTCGCCCTTTGCATCGACCTGGATGGAGCGGGTGAGATCGCCTTGGGTCACGGCGGTGGCCACCTCCGCGATGGCGCGCACCTGGGTGGTCAGGTTCGCGGCGAGGAGATTGACGTTGCCCGTCAGGTCCTTCCACATGCCTGCGGCGCCGGGGACGTTGGCCTGGCCACCGAGCCGGCCATCGACGCCGACCTCGCGGGCGACGTTCGTTACCTGGTCGGCGAAGGTCGCGAGCGTGTCGGTCATGTTGTTGATTGTCTCGGCGAGCGCGGCGACCTCACCCTTCGCTTGCACGGTCAGCTTCTGGCGCAGGTTGCCGTCGGCCACGGCGGTTACGACTTTCACGATGCCGCGCACCTGGTCCGTGAGGTTCGAGGCCATGAAGTTTACGTTGTCGGTCAGGTCCTTCCACGTGCCGCCTACTCCGGAGACCTGGGCCTGGCCGCCGAGCTTGCCCTCGGTGCCGACCTCGCGCGCGACGCGCGTCACCTCGGAGGCGAAAGCGTTGAGCTGATCGACCATTGTGTTGACGGTGTTCTTCAGTTCCAGGATTTCGCCCTTCACGTCGACGGTGATCTTGCGGCTCAAATCGCCGCGCGCGACGGCGGTGGTGACTTCCGCGATGTTGCGGACCTGCGCGGTCAGGTTCGCGCCCATCGTATTGACGGAGTCCGTGAGGTCCTTCCACGTGCCGGCCACGCCGGGCACCACGGCCTGCACGCCGAGGCGGCCTTCCGTACCGACTTCGCGCGCAACGCGGGTGACTTCCGACGCGAAGGAGCGGAGTTGCTCGACCATGGTATTAATCGTCTCCTTGAGCTGCAAAATTTCGCCACGGACATCGACCGTAATTTTTTTGGAAAGATCGCCGTTCGCGACGGCAATGGTCACCTCGGCGATATTACGGACCTGGCCGGTGAGATTGGACGCCATCGAGTTCACGTTGTCCGTGAGGTCCTTCCACGTGCCGGCCACGCCGAGCACCTGGGCCTGGCCGCCGAGCTTGCCCTCCGTGCCAACCTCACGCGCCACGCGCGTGACTTCCGACGCGAATGCGCCGAGTTGCTCGACCATGGTGTTCATGGTTTCCTTGAGCTGCAGAATCTCGCCCTTGACATCGACCGTGATCTTGCGACTGAGATCGCCCCGCGCAATGGCCGTGGCCACGTCGGCGATGTTGCGGACCTGGCCGGTAAGGTTTGAGGCCATGGAGTTGACGTTGTCCGTGAGGTCCTTCCAAGTGCCCGCGACGCCGGGGACCTGGGCCTGGCCGCCCAGCTTGCCGTCGGTGCCGACTTCGCGCGCCACCCGCGTGACTTCCGCGGCGAAGGAGCGCAATTGATCGACCATTGTGTTGATGGTTTCCTTCAACTCCAGAATCTCGCCGCGCACGTCGACGGTGATTTTCTTTGAGAGGTCGCCATTGGCGACGGCGATGGTCACCTCGGCGATGTTGCGGACCTGGGAGGTAAGGTTTGACGCCATTGAGTTGACGTTGTCCGTGAGGTCCTTCCACGTGCCCGCGACGCCTTCGACCGCGGCCTGGCCGCCGAGCTTGCCCTCAGTGCCGACTTCGCGCGCGACACGCGAGACTTCGGAGGCGAAGCCGTTGAGCTGATCGACCATCGTGTTGATGGTGTTTTTCAACGCGAGGATTTCTCCGCGGACATCGACTGTGATCTTGCGGCTGAGATCGCCGCGCGCCACGGCGGTCGTGACCTCGGCAATGTTGCGGACCTGGCCGGTGAGGTTCGAGGCCATGGAATTGACGTTGTCCGTGAGGTCCTTCCAGGTACCGGCGACGCCCTGGACCTCGGCCTGGCCGCCGAGCTTCCCCTCAGTGCCGACTTCGCGCGCCACGCGGGAGACTTCCGAGGCGAAGCCATTGAGCTGATCGACCATCGTGTTGACGGTGTTTTTCAGCTCCAGAATTTCGCCCTTCACCTCGACGGTGATCTTGCGGCTCAAGTCGCCGCGAGCTACGGCGGTGGTCACGTCGGCGATGTTGCGGACTTGCGATGTGAGATTGTTCGCCATGGAGTTGACGTTGTCCGTCAGATCCTTCCATGTGCCGGCGACGCCTCGGACCTGGGCCTGGCCGCCGAGCTTGCCCTCCGTGCCGACTTCACGCGCCACACGGGAGACCTCGGAAGCGAACGCGTTGAGTTGGTCGACCATCGTGTTGAGGGTGTTTTTCAACTCGAGAATTTCGCCCTTTACATCGACCGTGATTTTTTTGGAAAGGTCTCCGTTGGCCACCGCGGTTGCCACGTCGGCGATGTTGCGGACCTGGCCGGTGAGGTTTGATGCCATGGAGTTGACGTTATCCGTCAGGTCCTTCCACGTGCCGGCGACGCCGGGCACCTGGGCCTGGCCGCCGAGTTTGCCGTCGGTCCCCACCTCGCGCGCCACGCGGCTGACCTCGCCGGCAAACGCGTTGAGCTGGTCGACCATCGTATTGATAGTGTTCTTGAGCTCCAGAATTTCGCCGCGCACCGCGACGGTGATCTTCTTGGAGAGGTCGCCATTGGCCACTGCGGTGGTAACCTCGGCGATATTCCGCACCTGGGAGGTGAGGTTGGTCGCCATCGCGTTCACGGAGTCGGTGAGATCCTTCCATGTGCCGGCGACGCCGCGTACCTCGGCCTGGCCGCCGAGCTCCCCCTCGGTACCCACTTCGCGCGCCACACGTGTGACTTCCGATGCGAAACCGTTGAGCTGATCGACCATCGTGTTGATGGTGTTCTTGAGCTCCAGAATTTCGCCCCGCACGTCGACGGTGATTTTTTTGGATAAGTCGCCGTTGGCAACGGCGGTGGTAACCTCCGCGATGTTACGTACCTGGCCCGTTAGATTCGACGCCATGAAGTTCACATTGTCGGTCAGATCCTTCCATGTTCCTGCCACACCGGGCACCGCGGCTTGCCCGCCCAACTTACCCTCCGTGCCCACCTCGCGCGCGACGCGGGTAACTTCTGAGGCGAAACCATTTAATTGGTCGACCATCGTGTTAATGGTGTTCTTCAGTGCAAGAATCTCGCCCTTCACATCCACCGTGATTTTCTTGGATAAGTCACCGTTGGCAACGGCGGTGGTAACCTCCGCGATATTACGCACCTGGGCGGTGAGGTTGGAGGCCATGGAATTAACCGAGTCTGTCAGATCCTTCCATGTGCCTGCCACGCCGGGCACGGCGGCCTGTCCGCCCAGTTTGCCCTCTGTGCCGACTTCGCGCGCCACCCGCGTGACTTCCGAGGAGAAACCGTTGAGTTGATCGACCATCGTGTTGATGGTTTCCTTCAGCTCGAGAATCTCACCCTTCACATCGACCGTGATCTTGCGCGAAAGGTCGCCGCGCGCCACCGCGGTCGTGACAGCGGCAATGTTGCGCACCTGCGCTGTAAGATTGGAAGCCATCGCGTTGACGGAGTCAGTAAGGTCCTTCCATGTCCCACCCACGCCGGGCACCACGGCCTGTCCGCCGAGGCGTCCGTCGGTGCCGACCTCGCGCGCCACGCGGGTAACTTCCGATGCGAACGAGCGGAGTTGATCGACCATCGTATTAATGGCCTCCTTGAGCTGTAAAATTTCGCCGCGCACGTCGACGGTGATTTTTTTGGAAAGATCGCCATTCGCCACCGCGATGGTCACGTCGGCGATGTTGCGCACCTGCGCGGTAAGATTGCCGGCCATCTGATTGACGGACTCGGTCAGGTCTTTCCAGACGCCCGATACACCCTTCACCTGCGCCTGGCCGCCCAGCTTGCCTTCCGTGCCTACCTCGCGCGCTACACGCGTTACCTCCGAGGTGAAGACCGAGAGTTGTTCGATCATCGTATTTACCAGCTTCGCGGACCGCAGGAACTCACCCTTCAGCGCGCGGCCATCAACCTCCAGTTCCATCGATTGTCCAAGGTCGCCCTTCGCCACGGCGCCAATCGTGCGCGCGACGTCAGCGGTCGGCCGCACCAGGTCGTCGATTAGCGTATTGATCGATTGTACCTTGTTTGCCCAGTCGCCGACGGCGCCGGGTAGGGACATGCGCTGTTTTAGCCTTCCTTCCTTGCCCACCGTAACGCTCAACCGCCGGACTTCGCGCGCGATGCGGTCCTCGTGGCCAATTGTCTGGTTGAACACCTCCGCGATGCGTCCCTCCGTGCCGATCCAGTCCGATGGCAGGCGCACCGTGAAATCGCCGTCGCGAAATGCCACCATCGCGGCAAGGAGCTGCCGCGCCCGGCTCTCGGGCGAGTCCTCGGCCAGCATTCGTTGCGATCTACGGGACGGTCCGTCGCCGTTGCCTTTGGGTTCCGCGGTTTGAGTGGATGAAGTCGGTTCCAGCTTTGCGATCATGATCCGTTGGTGGCTAAGTGGGGCGGAGGTCCATTATAAGCAGAGAGTTATCGAGGCGAAAGGGAAATTCGCCCTGCGCAAATATCATTTCAAAGCAAAAAGTAACTTCTTGGGTGGCTCAATCCCCGGTTGGTCGCTGCGGACAGAGTAGAAGAGTTAGGCTGAGAGCAACCTCAGTACGCAATTTATCGTAATAGACATTGAATCCCTTAACTTATAATCAGGGAGTTGTCTGACAAAGATGCGCTTGCACCGGAGGCAGCCACCCGGCTGCGGCGCAGCGAAACTCCATATGCCATGCCAGAAATACAAACTATCAGACGGGCGCACAAAGCCCGCAGCCAGGGTAAAGCCCCGAGCACCCAGGCCGGCGAATTTGTGCGCGAAGAAATCGAGCATGTCCGTGAAGGAAAGCACGGCGGGCGATCCGTCAAACAAGCCATCGCCATCGGCCTCTCCAAGGCGCGCCGCGCTGGGATCGACCTGCCGCCGCCGAAAGAGGGCAGCACATCCGACGCGGCCCGGCGCAAAGCCGAGCGCGATACTCATAGGGCGCGAAGCGGCGCCGCGAAGAAGCCCTCCCCCGCTGTGAAACGGGCGCTCAGGCGCGAAGGACATTCCGCCGCCTCAAAGCGGGCGCTATCCCGGCAGGCGCGTTCCGCCGCCCATCAGAAAAGCGCCTCCACGCGATCCGCCGGCGGCCGGAAGGCGGCCCAAACAAGGGGATGAGACGTCGGTTCATTGCTACATCCGGCAGAGAAGTCATCATCGTACAACAAGAAGATGCCGGATGGGAAACATCCTCCCGGCCAACCAAACAAACCATGAAAATCAAGTATTCCATTCTGGCGCTGATGGCCGCGGGCTTCCTCGGACAAAGCGCTTTCGCTGACAACACCTGCCCATGCACCGGGTTAAACCTTGCGGTTACGCAAAACGGGCATGGCGCAAGTCACTTCATGTACTTCCAGACCGCCGGTCTTGCTTACCCCAACATCGTGGCGCCAGCTTCGATAGCCCTTACCACGGACTCTGGCGGAGTAGATTACTCCACTGTTGCGGTAAGTCCTGCCGACGCTCCAGGTGGTGTGAAGTATATCATTGGCACCAACCAGCACGGTCAGTCCATGGCGGCTTTCGTGCCGGCGGCTTCCAATTTCGGCCCTGCGCGGCAATAAGCCCGAGGTGTGGATTTTCAATCGCCCTGGCCAGGAATGGTCAGGGTGATTGAAGGCATCACCGGCCGGTGGCGCGCGGGCGGAAATTATTTTTCTGTCCCATTTGGTTTTGGGTGAGGGATTTGCTTTTTTGCGGGTACTCCGGGAGGCTCGGATGGCGTGTGACGTGCTTTCGCGCGCGGGGTGTTTCGGAGTGTCGTCCTCATTTTAATCGCACTGTTGACTCTCGGCGTGATGCATGGCCTCGCAGTGCCCATCGCATTGCATGACGGTCTGGTCTGGGCGGATGTGGATTGCAACGGGACGACGTTGCACTTTGTTGTCGATACGGGCGCTGGGTGCACCTGCGTGAATCTCAAAGCCGCCCGGCGATTGGGCATGCGGCTGTGCGATGCGGTGAATGTCGCCGGCGTGGGGGGCCACGCCATCGGTTATCGATGTGCTGGATTTACCGGGACGGTCGGCGGGATGCAACTGCCTGCCCAGGTGCTGGCGCTGGATTTATCGGGACCGGCGCGGGCCTGCTCGCAACCGATCGATGGGCTGATCGGCGCGGATTTTTTCCAGGGGAATGTGGTGCGTATCGATTATGGGCGAAGCACGCTCACACGCATGAACGCGTCCACCGGAAGCGCAGGAGTACGGCTGCGATTTGCCAACGGCGTCATCTGCGTGCCGGTGGCTGTGAATGGATGCAGGGCACGATGGACGCGGCTGGATACTGGATGCACGAATGCGTTGATCTGGTCCGACGCGGTGGTGGAGCGTGCGATTCACGCGGCCCGGTCCGTCGCCCTTGCCTCGTCGGCGCATAGTACGATACCGGCCACTGTGACTGTGGGCGGTATGCCGCCACACGTCATGCCGGTAAAATGGTGCAACCGGGAGATCTTCCCTGGCGAAGCCGGACTTCTCGGGAACGCGGCGCTTTCAAAGTACCGCGCGATCACCGTGGATGGCGTTGGAAAGCGCCTCGTCCTGTTGCCGTAGGCAACACCTATCACATCTCCTCAATGGTCCGCCGGAGTTCTTCTTTATCCTTGCCCAGGCGTTGCTGAAGGCGGCCCAATAACTCATCTTCCTTGCCTTGGGCAAAAGTAAGATCGTCGTCGGTAAGTTGACCATATTTCTGTTTCAGCTTGCCTTTGATTTCGTTCCAGTTGCCTTTGATTTGTAACTTCGTGCTCATAACCCGAATTCGGTTGGAACTTCTTAATCGGTTGTGCGACGGGCCAGAGCCGCGCCGGCCCTGGCACTTCCTTAGTGCTACGCCTTTGCAGCTCCTGCCCGTTCGGTGTGAATTCCTTCCTTGAATTCCTCGATTATCTTCGCGTTGAACGCAGGGATGTCATCCGGCTTGCGGCTGGTAACCAATCCGTGGTCGACGACGACCTCCCGGTCTACCCAGGTGCCACCGGCATTCTTGACGTCGGTCTTGATTGCCGGCCAGGAAGTCAAGGTCCTGCCTTTGACGAGGTCCGCATCAATGAGCACCCATGGCGCGTGGCAGATCGCCGCCACCGGTTTGCCAGCGGCAAAGAAGCGACGCACGAATTCCAGCGCCAGCTTGTTACTGCGGAGGGTGTCGGGATTGATCAGGCCTCCGGGGATCATCAGCGCGTCATAATCGGTGACATTCGCTTTCTCCAGGGGGACATCAACGGTAACGGTATCCCCCTTTTTCTCATGGTTCATCCCCTGGATCTTGCCGGTTGACGGGGATACGATTTCGGTTGTGGCGCCGGCGTCCTCGAGCGCTTTCCTTGGTTTTTCCAGTTCGACCTGTTCAAATCCATCCGCAGCGAGGATGGCGACTCTTTTGTTTTGTAATGCTTGCATGGGAATTTAATTGAGTGGTTTTGTGTCAGCGCTTCGCGCCCCAAGTGGAAAACGCAGTATTCAACCTTCACGGTCGCTTTATTTCCCGTGAGGAGCGGGCTCAGGGGATTTACCGATAAGCCAATGTTCCCGATTCCTGACAACGGTGGCGCAAATGCTTTTCGTAACAATGATGATGTTAAGACTATTACTGCTCATACTCGTGATCATGATGCTCGTCGGTTCCCTCCCCTCGTGGCCTTACAGCACTGGCTGGGGCTACTATCCTTCAGGTGGCCTCGGCACCATTCTCGTAATCCTTTTGATTCTGATGCTGCTCGGCAGAATCTAAATCATGAAACTTCCCAAGCACCTCCAATCGGAATCCGGCAGCGGCGGCGGTTATCTCATCCTTTGGTTGCTCGGCGTCCCCGCGCCGGTGCTCCTGCTGATCTTTCTCCTGCGGGGCTGTTCGTGACGCTCACTCGCGTTTTGCGTCTGTTTTTCTCATTGCGCCCGGGCGAAACTCCGCCCGCTTGTCCGGCTTGATGCCCGTACCGAATTCGTTCACATACGCCTTTGTGAATTCCGCGCCGAAGAAGAGGATGCAGGCCGAGTAATAGACCCAAAGGAGAAGCACCATCACCGAGCCGGCCGCGCCATAATAGGAAGCCACCGCCGTGGTTCCGAGATAGAACCCGATCAGGAACTTGCCCATCGTGAACAGGAGTCCGGTCACTGCCGCTCCAATTCCCACATCGCGCCAGCGTATTTCCACATTGGGCAAAAGCTTGAAGAGCAAGCCGAAGAGGAAGGTTGCCACGAAGAAGGAAACGAGGTTGTCCACGAATTGCAATGTGGACTGCGGCCAGGCGGTGAGGTACGGCGCGAATTTCCCCAGCGCCGCCAGGGCCGCGCTGAAACCGAGTGAGACCAGCAGCAGGAATCCCACCCCCAGTACCATCGCAAAGGCAATCACCCGTTCCCTAACCATTGTTAGCACAGCCTTGCCCGGTTTAATGGCAACACCCCAGATCGTGTTTAAGGCGTCCTTCAACTCAGAGAAAACTCCCGACGCTCCAAATAATAAAAACAGCACTCCCACAAACGTCGCCGAGAGACTCGACGTTCTCTGGCTCGCGCCTTGCAGGAAGGCGAGGATCGCGTCCGCCGTTCCTCCTCCCGCTAATTGGCGCAATTGCTCCGCCGTTTGCCCACGCGCAGCCGACTGGCCGAAGACCAGGCCCGCGATCGACATCCCCATCACCAGCAACGGCGCGAGCGAAAACAACGCGTAATACGCCAGCGCCGCGCTCAGGCGCGCCGCATTGTCTGCCGACCAACTGGAGGCAGCGTCGCTCAGGAGCCGCATGATTTTCCGCAAACGCATATCTCTTTGTAATCGCCAAAACCGGTCGCTGGCTACCTCAGCCTGCTGCTGACCCTGCCATCAGGGGAATCGCCGACTCCACCCAAACAGCCGTGCGGGGCGTGAGGCGCGAAGCTCTTCACACAACCAACTATGAAAATCAAAATTTTCTCTTCCACCCTGGCTCTTGGCATCGCCCTCGGGCTCTCCCCGGCGCAGGCTCAGGAGTCTCATCACCACAAGGCGGGTCTCACCGACGCGCTCTTTGCAAAGAAGGCCGCCGCCGGCGGGATAACGGAGGTCGAGCTGGGCCAGATCGCGCAGCAGAATGGCGCAAGCCAGGAGGTCAAGGACTTCGGTGCGAAGATGGTCACCGATCACGGCAAGGCGAATGACAACCTCAAGGCCATCGCCGCGAAGGACAACCTCGCCATCCCAGACAAGCCGAACGCCGATCAGCAGGAGCTGATCGACAAGCTCACCAAGGAAACCGGCAAGGAATTCGATACCAATTACATCCGTGCCATGGTCAAGGCGCACATCGCTGACAAAGCCCTCTTTTCCACGGAAGTCGACAACGCGAAGAACCCGGACCTCAAGCAATTCGCCGAGGATACGCTCCCCATCATCACGGAGCACCTCAGCATGATTGAAAGCATTGCGGGCAATGGCGGCGGCAATGAAAGTGCCTCCGCCACGCAGGGCGGCAATATGCCTCCCATGGGCGGCAGCGGCGAGAGCAAGAGCGGCCTCGCTCCCGGCTCGAATGCGAACCCGGTGCCAAATAGCACCACCGATATGCCATCCACCACCGTCAATCCCACGACGCCTGACACAGGGGACAGCGGCCAGAGCAAGAGCGGTCTTGCCCCCGGCTCGAATGCGAACCCGGCGCCTGCCACCAATGGCCAGATGCCCTAACCATTAAAAATCCAACTAGAAACGCACCCATGAAACTCAAAAGTCTCGAAGACCTGCTACACTACGAACTGAAGGACCTCTACAGCGCTGAACACCAATTGGTGAAAGCGCTGCCGAAGATGGCCAAAGCCGCGACCAATAAAGAACTCAGGGCTGGTTTTGAGGAACACCTCGAGCAAACCAAAGGCCACGTGGAGCGCCTGGACCAGATCGCCGAAATGATCGGCATCAAGCTCACCGGCCACAAGTGCAAGGCTATGGAAGGCCTCATCGAAGAGGGCGCCGAGTTGATAGGCGAGGACGCGGAGAATGCCGTGCGTGACGCCGGTCTCATCAGCGCCGCGCAACGCGTGGAGCATTACGAGATCGCCGGCTACGGAACGGTCCGCTCACTCGCGGAGACGCTCGGTCAAGGTGAGATCGCAGAGTTGCTCGGCCAGACGCTGGAGGAGGAGAAGGAGACCGACGAGAAGCTGACCGAGTTGGCAACTTCCACGGTTACTCCCGAGGCCCGGCACGCCGGCACTGCCGAGGCCTGATATTCGATTCCAATACGGGATTTCCTCGATAGCGGCGGTCCGCGCCGCGGGCCGCCGCCGATCCCGTCTGTCGTCTCAATGAAATTCATTCGTTTCAGGACCATCCTGTTTGCGGGCAGCATGCTCCTGATGGGTGCCGGCTGCGCCTCGGTCAGCGTTCAGCCCAAGGTTTCGCGTAGTGTCTCCCCCTATGCGCCGAGGCGGATTGTGGTAGCGGATTTTGGATACACAGGAGATTCCGCGCGGGTGCGAGTCGATCGCGAGGGGCCGGAGTTACGCGCATTCAAGCGTGACCTTACCACAAAGATGAATGGTTACCTTGTGAAGGAGATGTCGCGCTGCGGCCTTCCAGTGGAACGGGAAATCAACGGAAAAATCCCGCCCGGCCCGCCGGGCTGGCTGGTGACGGGCGAGTTTACTCGCATCAATCAAGGCAGCCGCGCATTGCGTATCATCGTCGGTGCAGGCACCGGCGGGACCAAAATGGACACCCGGGTAAAGGTGGAGCGCATCGGCTCCGGGAAACTCGTTTGCGGCTTCCGCACCACCGGCGGTAGCAATGCCGATTCCGGGATCATCACCTCGTACGGCCCATTGACAATCGCCACGCTTGGTGGCGCCTTGATCAATGTTGGCGGCAGCAGCGCCCACGGGGTCACTGAGGACGCGCGCCGTACGGCGAAAATGATCGCCGATTACATCTCGCAGCAATTGGCCCGGCGCGGCGCGATACCGCCGGACAAGGCGCGCGAACCGAAGATTCTCAACGGACCCGTGGATCCGCTCGGCAGCCTGAAGAACTAGGCCGCTCTCCCCGTGGCTCGGCAATTGCATGACAACGCGTACGCTCTTCCGTTGGAAAAGCTCTGACTGCGCCAGTGCGGAGCTGATGAATCACGAATGGCTCGTGACCAATGGACTGGGCGGATATGCCTCCAGTACGATTGCCGGCGTTGTTTCGCGCCGCTATCATGGGCTGCTGGTTGCGGCGCTGGCCGCACCGGTGGGGCGCATGGTTGTGTTCAATCACCTCTCGGAGTTTGTGCGATGGGGCGATGGCGGGTGGATCTCTCTCGGCGAGCGCGAAGGGCCCATCCACCCAAAGCCGGACAGGCCGGAGGTGCTGACAAGTTTCCACATCGAGACCGGCCTGCCGGTTTGGCAATACGAGGTAGCCGGTGCCCTCATCGAGAAGCGGGTGCGGATGCTGCACCGGCAGAATACGGTCCACGTCACTTATCGCGTCCTTGGCTCCCCGCCGGTGGATCAACGGCCCCGGCTGGAATTGAGGCCGGCGCTGGAGTTTCGCCATCAGGTCGATGCCGTGGACCAGGCAATTGCTGGTCCCTACCGCGTTACGAATCTGGGTGGGCGCTACGAGATCAGCGCGCCGAATGTCGACTGGCTCCCGCCACTGCGGCTTCGCGTCCTCGCGGACAACGCCGAGTTTCATCCTGCCGATGAAGTCATAGATCACGTCATTTATCCCAGTGAAGCGGAGCGGGGAGATCCCTTTCACGGCAAGCTTTGGTGCCCGGGCGCGTTCGTGATCTCATTCGGCGATTCGGATTCCGCGACGCTCGTCGGTTCCACGGAAGGTTGGGAAATCATCGACATCCTCAATCCGCATGAAGCGGCGGAGGCCGAGAATTTGCGGCGGGAGCGACTGCTCGACGAGGTCATCGACGAGGAGTGGAAGCACGGCTTTCCCGCCGCGCTGGTACTTGCTGCGGATCAATTCGTCAGCAGCCCTCGAGGCAGGCTGGGGGAGTCCGCGCGCGCCCAGGCGCAGGGGGACGAGGTGCGCACAATCATGGCCGGGTATCATTGGTTTATGGATTGGGGGCGCGATACCATGATCTCGCTGGAAGGCCTCACGCTGCTGACTGGGCGGTTCGACGACGCGAAGTTCATCCTTCACACTTTCTCGCATTACATTCGCAACGGCCTCATTCCAAATATGATCCCGGATGGCAAGACCGAGCAGGGCGGTCTTTACAACACAGCTGACGCGACCCTCTGGTACTTCCACGCGCTGGCGAGATATCTGCATTACACCAACGACCGGATGACGCTGCGGATCCTTCTGCCGAAATTGGTAAGGATCGCGGAGCATCACATGCGCGGGACGGACTTCCACATTCACGTCGATCCAGCCGATGGACTTTTATGGCAGGGCCAGGAGGGTGTGCAATTGACATGGATGGACGCGAAGGCCGGCGATTGGGTCGTCACGCCGCGCATCGGCAAGGCCGTTGAGATCAATGCACTCTGGTACAATGCCCTCTCGTTGCTCGCAGGATGGTTGCGCGATGCGGGGGATACGGGCGCAGCCGATTATTACGACGCCGAGGCTGGGAAAGCCGCGGAATCCTTTAACGCAAAATTCTGGAACCCCGATCGCGGCTGTCTATTTGATGTGATCGAGGGGCCTAAGGGAAACGAAGTATGCGTCCGGCCGAACCAGGTTTTCGCGATTTCGCTGGATCATCCTGTGCTAGCGGCAGATCGCTGGGAGCCGGTGATAAATGTTGTGAAGGAGAAGTTACTTACACCCGTCGGCTTGCGCACCCTGTCGCCCGATGATCCTGCGTATCAACGCACTTATCATGGCGACAGGCTTACACGCGATGGGGCTTACCACCAGGGGACCGTTTGGCCATGGCTTATCGGGCCATTCGTCGATGCATGGCTCAAGCTGCATCCGGAGGGAAAACCCAAGGCTCGTAAATTCCTCTCGCGATTCCCGGATGAGATGAACTGGGCCGGAACTGGGACGCTCTCGGAGGTATTCGATGCCGATGAGCCGCACCAGCCGCGCGGTTGCATCGCGCAGGCATGGAGTGTAGCGGAGGTACTACGGGCGTGGGCGAATACTAAGTAGGATCCGCATCAACCGCCTTCAGCACAATCGCCGATTCGGCCGGCAGCCGCCATTCATCCTTCTGTTCCGGTTCCACCGCGCCAGGCCCACCGTATTTCGGCCACTCACTGCTCCAGAGCGTCGCCCACTGTTTACCGGCAGGCGGCGCCAGCAATGGTTCCGGCGCGCGGGTCAGATGTTCGGTCTTTCCAAAATTTACCAGTAACATCCGGTCCTCTCCAGCCGCGCAAAAGTACCTTAGCAAAAACGCATCCCGTCCCAGCACTGCACCATCATATTGGCCGAGCCGCTGCTCTTTGAACGCCGGCTCCTCGCGCCTCAACCGTAGCAGATCGCAATGCAGCGCGTAAGCCTGCGCATGCTTCTCCCTTTCGCCAAGGTCCAGCTTTGAGCGCTCGAACGTCCGCGGGTCGCTCGGCAGCGCCAATTGCTCGCGCGTCTCCTTGCTCCAGATGCTGGGGAACTGGCTCAGGAAATCCTCGCGCCCCTTCGCCACATCCCCGCGCAAGTCTTCCCGCAGGTCGTTGAAATAGAAAAACCGCGACGATGCGCAAAACTCCTGCCCTTGGAAGAGCATCGGCGTCCACGGTCCCAGCAGCAGCAGCGCCGTCATCGCCCGGTATTTGCCAGGCGAGGTCTCCATGTGCACGCGCTTCCCGAATCCCGAGTTCGCCACCTGGTCGTGATTCTCAAGGAACGCGACGAACTGCGGCGGCTCCAGCCCGAAGCCCGGGGTCCCACGCCGCTTTTGCTGCCAGCGGTAATATTGTCCCTGGTAAAGATACCCATACTTCGCGCATGAGATGAATTCCTGCGGCGTCCCTTTGTAATCCGTGTAATACGCCTCGTCCCGTCCCGTCAGTGCCACCAGCGCCGCGTGATGAAAGTCATCGTTCCACAATGCGTCCAGCCCATTGCCGCCCTCGCTTACCGGCTTCAGCAGCTTCGTCAGCTGCGGCTCATTCTCTCCCACGATGAATAATTGCCGCCCACCCGCCTGCCGCCGCGCCTCCCGCGTTATCGCGCTCAGCAGATGCTCCTCAGAGTCGTCAAAGATCGCCTGCGTCGCGTCGATCCGGAATCCATCCATGTGATATTCCTCCACCCAGTACCGGATATTCGTCAGAAAAAATTCTCGAACCGGCCCGCAGTTTTTGCCGTCGAAATTAAACGGCGCACCCCACTCGCACTCGTACTTATCGCTGAAATAATCGTCCGCGAAATCCCTGAAATAATTCCCTGCCGGTCCCGCGTGATTGTAGACCACATCCAGGATAACGCCGATTCCGCGGGTGTGCGCCTCATTGATGAAACGCCGCAGGTCATCCGGCTTTCCGTAATGCCCATGAGGCGCGAACAAATCGACTCCGTCATACCCCCAGCCGAACGGTCCTGGAAAATCGTTCACCGGCATCATCTCGATGCAGGTAATTCCCATCCGCGCCAGCTCCGGCAGCTCCCGCGCGCCTGCCTTCCACGTCCCCTCCCGGGTAAAGGTCCCCACGTGCATCTCATACATCACCTGCCCGTTGCGCGAGAGGCCGGGCCAGTTTGCGTCCGTCCAGTGGAATTCCGCAGGATCGATCACTTGTGACGGTCCGAGTGGGCCGTCCGGTTGGAAACGCGACGCGAGATCCGGGTAAAGCTCCCCATCGCCATCCAGCCGGAACCGGTAGTGCGCTCCCGCCGCTGCAGGCGCCTCGCCGGAAAAATAGCCCTCCTCTTCCCGGTGCAACGAATGGAATGTCTGCTCTCCGTCGTATTCTATGGCGACCTCCAGTTCGTGCGCCTTCGGCGCCCAAACTCGGAAGTGTGTCCGCCCCGCCCCGGCGACTTCTGCTCCGATGGGAAACCGCCTTTGGTACGGGGACATACCCTCAATTCGCCACTCCCGCCGCGCGTGGATTTATCAGGTATTCCCGGCACTCCGCATAAATAGATCACGCATTTTGAGAAAACGGTGCTACAATTGATGATGGCTACACAATTTGGCGGTAATTCCTCGCGTCGCGGCCCTGATGTAGTGACGGAGGAACTGGTCGCCGTCCTCTCCGGACCGGCCTGGATCGAATTTAAACCCCTTTTCGAGCTCGTTTACACGAATCTGCGCGCCCGGAAGTCCGCCAGCGGCGGCGAAGAGATGCTGCGTCTCCGCGCGTACGAGAAGCTCCAGAGCCTCGTCAATCGTGGCATGGTGCAGAAATCGATCACCAAGGCCGGTAAGAAATACCGCGGCTTGGCCTCCCTGGCCGACGTCCTCATCGTCCAGCCCATTCCGCGCGCCGCGCCGATGCCGGTCGCCTAGCGGAAGAAGATCACGTAGATCAGGCAGACCGCCGCGGCCGCATAGGCGCAGTTCTGAATGGAGAAGTGCATGCCCGCGCGCTTGATCTTGGCTGCCGTTGAACAGTGATGGCATTGCCCGGTCTCGCTGGAGACCGCATAACCGCAGGTGGGGCAGGCTTCTAAAGGCATGGTCACCCATCGCAGAAGGGTGGGGGATAGCAAAGGGAATCGGCGCTTATTTACGGTGCATCATCCCTGGACCGCCCCGGCGACCGGTTCCTGCGGCACCAAGTTGACCGGCCTCCCGTCCAGGAAGGCATGGATCGCTCGCACAGTCTGCTCGTCGATCCGCGCAACCGCTTCCGTGGAGTTGAATGCCGCGTGCGGGGTAAAAACTACATCGGGCCGCTCCACCAGCCGGTTGTTGCGGACCAGATTGCGCAACTTCTCCACCCGCTCGCGCCGCAGTAGCGGCTCCTCGTAATTCGGCGACGCTTCCGGCGAAGCCGATTGCTGGATGTGGTCCACGATCTCACTGGTGATGATCCGCGCGCTGTCCTGCTGCAGCACTCGTTCATCTTCCAGCACGTCCAGGCCTGCGCCGCCCACCTGGCCGCTCTCCAGCGCCTCCAGCAGCGCGTCGGTATCCACCAGCCCGCCACGCGCGGTATTGATCAGCACCATCCCTCGTTTGCATTGCGCCAGCGTTTCGCGGTTGATCATATGCCGTGTGCTCGGCGTCAGCGGGATGTAAAGGGAGATGACATCGGCGCGCCTGAGCAGTTCCTTGAAGTCCACGTAATTAAAATCGAGCGTTTCCGCCACCAGCGGTTGCGTCTTGAGATCGTACGCGATCACCTCCATCTGGAAGCCTCGCGCGATCCGCGACGCATGCAGCCCGATCCGCCCCGTCCCGACGATGCCGAACACCTTGCCCTTCAGGTCAAAACCCCTTAGCGCCTGGTAGGAAAAATGCGGACTCGAGTAGGCTGCCAGCGATTCCCTCAACCGCCGCGAGAGCGCCAGCAGCAGCGCGAAGGAATGCTCCGCCACCGTGTTCTCCCCATAATTCGGCACCCGGCATACCATTACGCCGCGGACTCGCGCTTCAGCCACCGCGATGTGGTCGTACCCGGTCGAGCGCGTCACGATCAGCTTGAGCTCAGGGTGCGCAGCGAGGAAATCGCGCGATACCGTCGAGTGGATGAACACAGAGAGGATCTCCGCGTCCACGGGCGTTTCCGCGACATCGCTCACGAATATCAGTTCGTGCGAGCCGCCGAGTTGTACCACGAAGAATTCCTCCTCGAGGCTCTCCGTTTCCACGAAGCAAATTTTCACCGGCGAAACTTCGCCCATGCCGCCGCCGGTGTCGAAATCAAATCGCTTGCGGCCGCTTACATTTTCCCCTGTAAAAGCCCGTTGGTCCGGCTATTCTCTCGGGTTCCCATGCGTCTGCTAGACCGTTACGTTCTGCAAAATTTCGTCGTCCCGTTCTTTTATTCCACGGTCGGGTTCCTGGCCATCTGGCTCGTGTTCGACTTGAGCGGCAACGGACACGAATTTATCGATGCGCACGTCAAGCTAACCAGGCTTGCCTATTTTTACCTGACCCAGTTCCCGCAGATTCTCGTCATCTCGCTGCCGGTGGGCCTACTGCTGGCACTGCTGTATTCCCTCAGCCGCATGTCGCGATCCAATGAGATTATCTCCATGCTTACGGCCGGCGTCAGCGTGCTAAGGGTCATGCTGCCGCTTTTCATCTTTGGCGTGCTCACCGCTGCTTTCAGCCTCGCGCTCAATTACGCTCTCGCACCACACTCCGACCAGACGCGCAAGGTACTCCTGGATGAGATCACCAAGGGGCATTCCAAATCCGACGAGGTCGACCAGCAGCTCTTCCGCAACCGGGAAGACTTGCGGACATGGTACGTCGAGTCGATCCCGAAAAAGAAGGGGAATCTGCTCAACGGTGTCGATATCAGCCAGCAGGATGCCGACGGCAACGTGATCACTAAATATTTTGCCGACCGCGCCGTCTTCGACCCGGCAACCAGGGTCTGGACCTTCTCCCGCGGCAAGCAGGTCAATTTCGACAACCAGGGCGATATCCTAAACGAGGATGACAGCTGGCTGCATGGCTCAAAACGCATTAAGGGCTGGTCGGAGACCGTCTGGCGCATCGTCAGTACCAACGAGGACCCGGCCGATCTCTCCGTGCCGGAGCTCAAGGAGTACCTTGCGAATAATTCGGACTTCCCCGATGTCCGGCTCGCCCCCTTCCGCACGCACTACTGGTATCGCTGGTCGGTGCCGTTCCAGTGTCTGGTGGTAATCTTCATCGCGGCGCCGCTGGGCATCGTCTACTCCCGGCGCGGCATTCTCGGCGGGATCGCCGGTTGCATCTTCATCTATTTTGCCATGGGGTTCATGGAGAAACTTTTTCTCGCCCTCGGCAAAGGCGACCGCATGCCTGCGCTCGTGGCAGCGTGGGGCTCGGATTTGGTGTTCATCCTCGTGGGGTGCTACTTCCTCTGGCTCCGCGCGAACAATCGCGATTTCCCTCGGCTCAGGCTCCCGTGGCTGGGTTAGTCTCTCCCAAAGTCGTACATGCAAACTGATTGGACCATCCAGGGCCGTTCGGGACGTTGCGCCGCCACTGGGCGCGATTTCGCCGAGGGCGAATTTTTCTACACCCTGCTCTACCGCGAGCGCGACGGATTCCGCCGCGAAGACCTGAGCGAGGAGGCATGGAAAAGCCGCGCCGAGGGCGACACGCAACCTTACTCCTTCTGGCGCACGAAATTCGAACCACCGCCAGCCGTGCCCGAAGCGTTACCAAAGGAAACCGCCGAGGATCTTTTGCGCCGCTACATGACCGGGAGCGACGAGGCCCACGCCAATGCCCGCTATATCCTCGCCCTAATGCTCGAGCGCAAGCGCCTGCTTAAGCAAATCGAAGCCAAGGAAGACTTTCACGGGCGCACCCTCGTCTACGAGCACGTCAAGACCGGCGAGGTCTTCATCGTCCCCGACCCCGGGCTGCGCATGGACCAGATCGAGGCCGTGCAGAACGAGGTGGCGGCGCTGCTCCAGTAGCCGTTCTGTGTTATAGTGCGCCCCATGCTTCCCTGGTTCCAGGATCAGTTCCCTCTCTATCTCGCGCCGATGGCCGGGGTTACGGACACTGTTTTCCGCAAACTTTGCAAGGAGCAGGGGGCGGATGTCGTCGTCACGGAGTTTGTCTCCGCGGAAGGCATCTTCCGGCGCAATGAGCGCACGCTGGAGTACCTGGAGTTTGACGATTGCGAGCGCCCGCTGGGCATCCAGCTTTTCGGCGGCGATCCCGATCATCTCGGCGAGGCCGCGCGGATGGCGGTCGAGTGGAAGCAACCCGATTTCATGGACCTCAACTTCGGCTGCCCGGTTAACAAAGTGGTCAGCAAGCAGGGCGGCTCATCGCTCCTGCGCGATTGCCCACTGCTGGAGCGCGTGGCCCGGGCGGTTGTGCGCGGCGCCGCACTTTGCCCGGTGACCGCAAAGATCCGCATCGGTTGGGACCGCGCCTCGGTCAATGCCGTGACGACTGCCCGCATCCTTGAGGATGCTGGAATTCAGGCCATTGCGGTCCATGGCCGCACGAAGGACCAGGGATACAGCGGCGAGGCCGATTGGGATGTCATCGCGCAGGTCGTACAGGCCGTTTCCATCCCCGTTATCGGCAATGGGGACCTTACCACCGCCGCCTCCGTCCAGCGCCGGCGCGAGGAGACCGGTGTCGCGGGCGTGATGCTCGGGCGCGGGGCGATGTCCGCGCCATGGATTTTCCGTGAGATTCACGAGTATCTTCGCACCGGCGTCGTGCCGGAGCCGCTTCCGCTCGCGGATCAATGGGCCTTTATCCAGCGCCATTGCGTCCTGGCGGTTGGGCATTCCGGTGAGGAGCCGCATACCATGGCCGGGATGCGCTCCCGCCTCATGGCCTACTCCCGAGGCATGCCGGCGGCGAAGCAGCTCCGTGAACAATTTTCCGCCGTGGCCTCGCTTAGCGGCCTGACCGCAATCGCGCACGCGCACATGGCGGCGCATGCGGAATTGCCGGTATTGACCTGAGTGGCATCCGCCCCCACCTTTTTCCCGTGAATCCACCCGTGGCGGTTAATTACAAGATCGGCAACGAGAAGTTGGTCAAGCTCACCGAGCAGGCCGGCACCCGGCTTTCGTCGCTTCTTCGCAAGCAGGGACGCGAACAGGGAGCATTACGCGTGGCTGTCATCGGCGGCGGATGCTCAGGGCTGCAATACAAGATGGACCTGGTGGATGGCCCCGCGAATCGGGACATCATGGTGGAATCCCAGAATGTGCGCGTGGTGGTCGATCCCAAGAGCGCGCTCTTCGTCAGTGGCTCGGTGCTCGATTTTAGCGACGATCTCCAGAAGGGCGGATTCAAGGTCACCAACCCGAATGCCGTTGCCCATTGCTCCTGCGGTGAGAGTTTCGCGGCATAAATGACCGATTACTTCGCTCTCCTCGGAGAAGTCCCGCGTCCGTGGCTGGACCCGGAGGGTCTCAAGGCGACGTATCACGAACTGACTGCCCGGCAGCACCCCGATGTCGCCGGAGCGACCGCCGATTTCGCCGAGATCAACCTCGCCTACCAGACGCTCTCAGACCCTGCTGCGCGGCTCCGGCATTTACTGGACTTGCAATCCCCGGCCGCAATGTCCCGTACTCAGCCCGTCCCGCCCGACATCGCAGTCTTCTTCGCCCCCGTCGCCGAGGCGCGGCAGGCCGTTGAAACATTCCTCAAGAAGCACGCCGCTGCCCCATCGCCGCTTGCGAAGGCTCTCCTGACCAACGAGCAATACCAGGTCCAGGAAATCCTCGAGGAAACCATTGCCGCTCTCCACCAGAAGCAGGCGGTGTTGCTGGCTGCCGTTCGCGAAGCCGACACGCTCTGGCAATCCGATCGCCCCTCCGCGCTGGCCGCACTTCCCACACTCTGGCAATCGCTCGGCTACCTCGCCAAATGGCTCGCCACGTTGCGCGAGTCACTATTCCGCCTCGCCTCGATTTAGCGATTGTTTCGGAGATAAAGTGAGCCGTCGACGTCCTTCCCAACATGGCACACATCTCCCTCCCGGCTCCACGGCGCTCCCTCGCGTGAGGAAGACCTCGCGCTTACTGGCCGAGAATTCATGTACCTCCATGGCAATCCTCCGCCCAGCTTTGAGGGTGTGGTCCAGGACGATTGAATTACCCCGCTGCCGCTTTCGCTTGACCCGAATGAGGACCATGATCGTCCATGCCCCCGGTCATCCTGGTATCGTGGATCCGGATGGCAGCAGCCGCTTCATGTGGAAAGAAAACCCGGCGAAGCGCGAGTAGTCCCCAAATTCATCCTTCATAATTCCTGCGCGGCCTCCTACGCTCCGCCGCAACCCCATGGAAAACGATTACAAGGTCAAGCTGGACATCTTCGAAGGCCCTCTCGACCTGCTCCTTTACCTCATCAAAAAGGACGAGATCGACATCTACGACATCCCGATCGAGCGCATCACTCGCCAGTACCTGGAGTACCTCGATGCATTCAAGATTCTCGATCTCGACGTCGCGGGCGATTTCGTTGTCATGGCGGCGAACCTGATCTACATCAAGAGCCGCAGCCTTCTGCCAAAAGATCAGCAGCCGCCGGACGAGGCTGCGGAGGAGGATGATCCCCGCTGGGAGCTCGTCCGCCAATTGATCGAATACAAGAAGTTCAAGGATGCCGCCGCCCACCTCCAGCGCCGCGAGCTGGATCGCGAGGGTCTCTTCCCGCGCATGGCGGAAAAGCCGGAGCTCGTCGCCGAGCGGCCGCTGGGCGAGGTCAGCATCTTCGATCTCATCAATGCTTTCAACATCGCCCTTAAGCGCCTCCACGCGCCGGAAAATTTGCGCGAGATTTTCGAGGAGAACTTCACCGTCTCAGACAAGATCGATCTCATTATGAAGATGACCGCCGCCGGCGTCTCGCTCCGGTTTTCCGAGCTTTTTGCCAATGTGGCTTCGCGCACGGAAGTGGTGGTGACTTTCCTGGCGCTGCTGGAGCTGGTGCGCCTCAAACAGGTCCGGGCGCGGCAGAATGAGGAATTTGGGGAGATCGAGCTGGTGAGCGCGGAGACGCGGGCGCTGACGTAACGCAAATTCGGCCATGAGGATCACGCGGACCGCTGTCATGCTATTGCTGTCGGTCGCACTGTCTGCGGACGCGGCGCGATCCATTCCACCGATCGCGAAGCTCTGCGGAATCCAGGTGGGTTACGATACCATGGAGCGGCTGGAGGCCGTTCTGGGTCCCGGCCTCCCGATGCTGGGCGGGCACCCGCTTGGGGCTCGTCGATGGCGAGTTCCGGCACTCGGGATATCCATTTGGGCGGATGGCTTTTACTACGATGAAGATGGCCGTGTAGCTGACCAGCTTTGGATATGGCGGCCCGCTTCGCCAGACGACCTTGACATCCCCATCGCCCATCTTCTGCCTGCGCAGGCGCGTTTCATGGGCGCCGTCACACTGGGCATGACGCGCAGGCAGGTTTTGGCCGCGCTAGGCTCGAGACTGCCGCCGCCGCGGATCTCGCGAGCGCTGCTGCCATTCCTACCAGGGGACACCTGGACATGGAATTCTCCGGGATTTTTCCGCATCAACGCCGGCAACGTCTGCCGGTCATGGAAGGCGACCCTGACATTTTGGCGGGGCAAGCTCGATGAAATCGACATCGATGTAGATTGGCAGTGAATATCCGTTTCGCCGGACTGTATGGTTTCCTCTCGGAAACCATACAGTCCGGCTGGCCCTAATGTTGCAAGGTTCCCCCCGGACCTTGCAACGTCCCCTCCAGCCGGACTGCCCCTTTGGTTCTTTTTCCCTGTCCGTTATTTCGGACACGACACCCAATAGCACCCACCATGCCACTCTCCGTTGCCGTGCCTCGATTTCACCGCCCCTAGAGGGGAGAATCTTTAGTTTTGGCGGAGTACGTAGCTATTACGTACTCGGTCAGAGCCGGTTTTGTGGCTCTATTTGAACAATTGGCTGACGAACTTTAGCCGTTGATGCAATAGGTCTCGGAGCGATCAATTCTCACTCAATTGTCACATCGTTTACCGTCGCCGACAAATGTCTCTCCCATTTCCGGGAGGGTTCCATTACATCAGTCTTTCCTATGAAAGTCCTCGTTGTTGGCAGTGGCGGGCGCGAACACGCGCTTGCCTGGAAGTTGCGCCAATCGCCCCACGTAACCGCGCTGTTTTCCGCCCCTGGCAACGCCGGTACGGCCATGCTGGGGAGCAATGTGCCAATCCCCGTGTCGGATATCCAGGCCCTGGCGGATTTCGCGGCGCGCGAGGGGATCGGCCTCACGGTGGTCGGCCCGGACGACGCGCTCGCAGCGGGGATTGTGGATGAGTTCGAACGGCGCGGCTTGCGGATCTTTGGGCCGACGAAAGACGGCGCGCGCTTTGAATCCTCGAAGGCGTTCGCGAAGCATTTTATGGAGCGCCACGGCATCCCGACGGCGCGCTTTGGGGAGTTTACTGATAGTGCGGAGGCGCACCGGTTTTGCCAGAAGATGACCTACCCTGTAGTAATCAAGGCAGACGGGCTCGCGCTTGGCAAAGGGGTGATCATTGCAAAGAATGCCGCGGAGGCGGCGATGGCCATTTACCGGATCATGGATCAACGGCAATTCGGCGAAGCGGGCCGGCGGCTGGTGATCGAGGAATTTCTGACTGGCGAGGAGTGCTCGCTGCACGCGCTGGTCGATGGGAGCAGCTACGCAATGTTTCCCAGCGCGCAGGATCACAAGCGGGCGCTCGATGGCGACCAGGGTCTGAATACCGGCGGCATGGGCGCCTACTCGCCTGCGCCGGTGCTGACACCGGAGCTCGAGCGCGCGGCGCGCGAGCTGGTGCTGGAGCCGTTTGTGCGCGGATTGCAGGCAGATGGCCTCGTTTTCAAGGGCCTGCTCTATCCCGGCCTCATGCTGACGCCCGGAGGATTGAAGGTGCTGGAGTTCAATTGCCGCTTCGGCGATCCCGAGACGCAGGCCTTCATGCCGCGCTTGAAAAGCGATCTCGTGGAGGCGATGGAGGCCGTCATCGACGGGCGACTTGCCGAGTGCAATCTCGAGTGGACCGGCGATGCCGCCGTGTGCGTGGTAATGGCTTCCGGAGGCTATCCCGGCGATTATGCAAAGGGGCGGGAAATCCAGGGTATCGAAGACGCGGAGAGCACGGGTGCGACGGTCTTCCATGCCGGCACCCGCTGTGTCGATGACCGTCTCGTCACGTCCGGCGGGCGCGTGCTCGGCGTCACCGCATTGGGCACGAACGTGCGTGCTGCGAGGGAGAAAGCCTATGCGGCTGTCGGAAAAATCCGGTTTCAAGACGCTCATTTCCGCCGGGACATTGCAGCCCGGGCTTTGAAGGCGTAGCGTCAGCCTCTTGCCGATGAAATACCCGCTCCCGCTCCTCCCACTTCTTGCCGCGACCGCGCTGGGCGCGCAGCCCGCTCCCGTGGGAGTCGATGGCCTCTCGCAGGACGATGTTGCGAAGGCCGTGTCGGCATTGAAACAGACGTTCGTGCGTCCCTCCGCCCTCACGGATGCCGACCTCGCTCGCGACACGCTGCAGGGGCTGCTGGACCGCCTTGCGCCCGAGGTGGCGCTTGTCTCAGGCAGCGGGGAAGGGGAGGCGGCAGTCCCATTCTATAGCGAGGATTATAACGGCATCGGCTACATGCGGCTGGGAGCGCTGACCCAGGAGAATGCAGGCAAGGCTGGAGAGGTGCTCAAGGCATGGGCAGCCAGGCAGGTTGGCGCGCTGGTGCTGGACTTGCGTGGCACACCAGCGAGCAGCGATTTCGACACCGCTGCGGCGTTTGAGCAGGATTTTTGCGGCAAAGGTACGGAGATGTTCCGGCTCGACGAAGGCAAGACCGCACCGGCGGACATGAAGACTTACGCCGCACAGGCCGATCCGCTCTTCACCGGCATCCTCGTGGTGCTGGTGGACGAGACCACCGCTGAGGCGCCGGAGGCCCTTGCGGCAAGCCTGCAGGAGTCTGCGAAGGCGCTCATCGTCGGCGCGACAACGGCTGGGCGGGCATTTGAATACCAGGACGTTCCCCTCGATGGAGCCGTACTGAGGATGGCCGTGGCCGAGGTGCTATTGCCCGATGGGAAGAAGCTCGGCGTCAGCGGCCTGCGACCGGATATCTCTGTTGCGCCCAGCCCCGCCTCAAGGAGCGACCTGGTGCAAAGCGTCTCCTTGCACGGTATTGCCTCCGTGATCCAGGAGCATGACCGCCCGCATCTCAACGAAGCCGCTCTCGTCTCCGGCAGCAACCCGGACATCGATGCGCTGGAAGCCGAGCAATCCGGCACCGTGCCCGCGCAACCTTTGATTGACCGCCAGCTCGAGCAAGCTCTGGACCTGGTAACCTCCATCTCGATCTACAAATCCAAGGGCGCCCCCATCTCCCACGACGGTGAATAATAGTTCAGTCGTCCCAATGGGAAATAGGTCCCAGAGGTCCCATGAGAGAGCAGGCTCCGCTGCTCTACGCCTTGCTCCCTGCCAGCGCCGCCGCCGGCTCCTGGCCGGGCGCGCGCGTTGCCGCCATGCAAACCACAAACAGCCCGGTAAACAGCAGGTCGCTCACCAGCGTCGAGCGGAAGAACATCCACGTCGGCTCATATCCCGGCTGGCCTGTCGTCAACGCCTGGAGCCATCCGGCGACCGTCTTTGCGTACGCGGGCTCGCCAAACCAACTGGCCGTATTCGTCACGACATAGAACAGGAACGATCCGCACACACTCGCAGACAGAACAGTCGCCATCCGTGGCCGGTTGCGAACCGCAAACCCGATCCCCACTGTTGCCGCCAGCGCGAGGTACCGCGAGATCATCTCCGGGCTCAGCAGCGGATAGCCAAAGTGCGCATTCAAGAACATGTCCGACACCAACAATCCTCCCAGCGGCACCGCGAACGCCAGCCGCCGCGGCAGATAAATCCCGCCGCACAGCGCGATCGCCGCCACCGGCGCGAAATTCTCCAGCCACGGCAACTTTCCCGGCTGAAAGCCGATGAGCAGCCGGTAAAAAATGATGGCCGCGAGCAGCGAGATGGCTGCGGCGGTGCGGGCGGTCTGGTTTTTCATGAGCGTTATTGCAGGTAGAGCGAACTGCCGGCCGGGGTGATCCGCCCGACATTCGCCTCGGGCAGCCTCTTATTAAGCGTGCCCGGGTACATGGTAAACTTTTCCACGTGTCCGTCCAGAAAGAGAATATTGGCGCAATTGCCGTGGCGGAAGTGGACCGTCATCTCCGTGCTGTCGATGAGGTAAAACTCCTCCAGCATCGGATTGCTGGCCGATGCCGGGGCCTGGAAGGTATTGACCTGCGCGCAATCGCCGAAGATCAGCACCTGCGAGGGATGCGTGATCGTCAGCACGTTCTTTCCGCCCACGGTCTCGTTGAATCCATACCCCCAGCTCGCCCCTTGATACTTCGGCTTCCACATTGCTGAGCCATAGGGGAACGCGGGGCAAACCTCCACGCCTCCCACCTGCTGCACGTAGGGATAGAGCGGCGACTGGGTCGCATCCACCGAGCGGCTGCCCTCTGGCGAGTTCATGCTCGCATCGGTCTCGTACCCGAAGTACCAGAGCCGTCCGCCAGGCTCATTCTGGTAATATGGGAAGATTTTGTGCTGGTGATCCTCCAGGTAGAGGTTCGTTGCCGCGCCGAGCTGGCGCAGGCTGTTGGCGCAGAAGGCCCCCTGAGAGATCGATTTGATCTGCCCGATCCCCGCCAGCGACAACGCCGCGAGGATCGAGAGGATGGTGATGCAAACCAGCAACTCCATCAGTGTGAATCCATGCTCCACCGCGCAACTGCGTTGTTTATACTCAGCCATCGCATCTATCACCCTGCGCGAGTTTTCCGTCTGAGCCAGTTCACCAGCGCCGCTATGAAGCCGCCCGTTACGCCCAGCGATGCCGCTCCTGGCTCCGGCACAGGCGTCACCTTGATGAAATCGGTGAATGTCCCGGCATCGGTCACCGCAACGGTGAGCTGCCCATTGCTGGCTGCAATTCCGCCGAAATTGTAACTCGGGTTGGTCACCCTGGCGATGGAGACGCCGGAGGGATCCGGGGACGACAGATTGTAGCTCATCAATGTGGAATATCGTACGCCGAAGGGGTCGAACGCGTCGTACAGTTCATTGCCGATCACCGCAAAATTCGAGTTGCCGCCGGAGCCGGTGATGATGGTGCTGGCATTGGCAAGGGTAAGCGCCGTTCCGCTGGCGATGGCGCCATTGACGCTGGCCTTGCTGAAAACGTAAATGTTCACGTCCGTGCCGCCATCAATGACAGCCGCGCCGGAAGTCCCGTAGATGAGGTCGCCCGCGGAGTCGAACGCGATGGGGCCGGAGTAATCGCCGTCGGTGTTCAGGATCTCCTGGTAGGAGCCGGTCCCCGGATTGAGCGTGTAGACGTAATTGCTGGTTCCGGTGACGTTGGCCGAGACGAACGGTGTGGTGCCGGAGAAGGCCAGGTCGTAATTGCCGTTCATCGCGGAGATGGTGTTCGGCGTTTGGGTCGGGCTAATTGCGGTGGTGCTGGAGGCGTAGATATACGAGCCGTCGCCGTAATATGCAGTCGTGCCCGCGATGGTCAAAAAGGCGCCGTAGGTCGGCGCGCTGAAACTGGCCACCGGCTCGAATGTCGTGTAACCGGACGCTGCCGTGATCTCATCGATCTGGTCGTCCTCGTAGTAATCCTGATTGTCCCCGGCGAAGTAAAAGAGGTTCCCGGAGCTGTCGTAATCGAAATCCACCGTTCCGTAGCCGAGCCCGACTCCGTTGCCATTGCCTGTGATGTCGCCGATGTTCGCGAGACCGGTGGTCTGGTACTGCGATGGATTCGTGATGTTGATGAACTCACTCGGATTGGGCTGCTGCGCATGCGCGCACGTCAATGACAGCACGACCAGCGGCGCCGCGAAGAGCGCTTTGCATTTTGCTTTCATGTTTTCTGATCTCTGGATTGGGAGAGATCAGAAGTGCGGCCGGACGGGAAGAATATCCCGCGGAGTCCATTCTGACCCCTCATGCTTCTCTTCAGCGAAGAAGTTTTTTCGAGCCATCCGCACAATACGGCGGCACGAATGAGGGCGTGCGGGGCGAATATTCTGGCTCCTGGCTTGCCTTCCTCCCGGCCTTCACCACCAGCTTCAGGCTGGCGATTGGCGTCAATTTGGGAAGTTGTATCCAGTTACAGCAGCGCGACTGCTTCCGATTCTCACGGAATTCCTCGGACCCACACGCATCGGTTTTACAAATCTCGCAAAGAACTGGAGGAAGATTGCGGCGGTTGCGGCACTGCTGTCAAGGGGTGCGGATTACTAATTATATTATGCCTCAGCGACGATTCCAGCAGAGGATCTGAAGGACCTCTGCGACCTATGACTGGCAGGCGCGCAAAGGTGGCGCCAGTCCCGCAGTCGCGGGAGCCCATAGGCTCTATGACCCCGACACTGCGGGCTGCACCGTCGTCACTGCGGACCCCGATATTTCCGGCGATGTTGAAGGCGAAGGGGATGGTGTGGGTGTCGGCGCCGGTGTGGGCGTTGGTGTGGGAGGCGGGGTGGTGATGTCCTTCCAGGCAAACAGCTCGCCGGTATATCCACCGGCCCCCTTCAGCAGCGCATCCACCCGGTCATGCCAGTGATCCAGGTTCGGCGGTGAGAAGGGCTTCTCCGCCGTCCCGGGGAATACCAGGTACGTGATTTTCAATCCACTCACCGGCCTGTTTTCAGAGGTAGCCTTCGGGTTCAATTGCTGCGCGATGCGCAGCGACGCCTCGCCCACTTTGTTCCCGGGGCCGACATCGCCGATGATGGCCGGATAGATGACATTCCCGTAAATGACCGCGCAATAGTCGCCAATGCCCGGTGAATACGGGTCATCCTTTTGCCCTAATACCGAGCCGGGAATCACGATATACGGGTCGGTGGCAGCCACCAAAAACGACTCGGTGCGCAATTCCCGCACCTCATACTTTGTGGCGCCGATGGCATCCTTGATCTGCGCCTTTTGGGCAGTAGTCGTGGCATTCGGCAGGCTCGCAATCAGGGTGTCAAGCCGCGCCTCGCTTTCGTCCACAAAGGGGTTCGGCATCATTCCCACCTTCGGCCACTTGTAGCTGGTCATCGGCTGGAAGGTCTGCGAATTCGCGTCCACGATCGGCACCCGGTCCGGGTCCGAGCCGTCGCTGTCCACATCCATCGCGGACTGGATGAGGAGCACCTTCTGCGGCGAGTTGGCGGGCTGGATTTCCAGGATGGTCTGGCAATCGAAGAAATCGTGCCGCGAGAGCAATTGGTCCAGCCGCAGCAGGCCCTGCTGTAGCGAAGCCACTTTATGACGGTAGAGCCGCTCGTAGAGAGGCGAAACCTGCGCGGATTGCAGCCATTGGTCGAGTTGCGGAAGCACCGTGGGGAGCTCCGGGTTGAGAACAGTGAGGCCTTCCTTCGAGTTGATCGCATGCGGGACGCGCACATGGAGATCGAGATGCAGTGAGTAGCTATCCGGCGCGGCCGCCTCCATGGCCGCGGAGCTGCCGGACTCCGTCGAGAAGGAAACCGCAAACTGGATGCCGTTGAAGAGCCGGCCGGTATCCATGTGCTTGTATGGGACGTAAAGCGGCGTTGGGGAGGGTTCCGGCGTCGGGACGGGCGTCGGCGTGGCTGAAATTTCGGTCACATTGACCGGCGGCTTGCATCCCGCCAGCGGGACGAGGAGGACGGCCGCGAGCGCGAGCCGGAGCCTGCGGTTGAGGCCGGGCACCATGCGGGATTTACTTCGGCAGCAGGTCGAGGATCGTCAGGACGATGCTCACGACGCTGAGAAGTGCCATGAGACCCGAGGGGACAAAGGCCTTCTTGTGGATGAAATCCGGTACAAATTTTCCGGCCAGCAGGACCGAGACACAAAGCCCGATGACGCCCGCCAGGATCGGACGCGCCGGCAGCAGGCAGCTCGCGATGATGAGGACGACGCCGGAGATCGAGCCCGAGATCAGTGAGATTTTGCTCTTCGCCTTCACATATCCCATGATGCCGCCGAGGATCGTCAGGACGGCAAAGACCAGGTAGTAATCCTTCGTGGAAACAGTGATCTTGTGAGCGGATGCCGCGATGACCAGGGGAAGCATTCCGGGAATTGAAGCCATGGTGGGGACGTTCTTTAGCGGACAGGACCGGGGCTGGCAACTCCCTGGCGCTTTTCCTCATCGTCGTGCAGACCCGCCACGCTTGCATTGAGCCCGAAGCGCACCAGCGCGAACGGGATGAAGAACAAAAGCGTCATGCCGAGAAACACGATCCACCCCGGTATCACCCGCGCCCGATCCCGCTCCACGCCCAGCAGCGCCTCGCGGACGACCCGCTCCGCGGGGATTTTGATGAACTCCGGCGCGTTGAAACCCGGCCCGGAGTGCCCGGCGTTTGCCACTTCGCCGAACTCCGTATCCACCGGCCCCGGGCAGAGGGCGGTGACGGTGACCCCGGTGCCGCGCAGCTCCGCGCGGAGCGCCTCGGAGAAGCTGGTGACGTACGCCTTCGTCGCCGCATAGACCGCCAGTTGTGGCACCGGCAGGAAGCTGGCCGAGGAGGAGACGTTTAGAATCGCCGCATCCTCAAAAGTCCGCAGCACCGGCAGCAGGCTGTGCGTGAGCTTGGTGAGCGCGGTGATGTTCACATCCAGCATCGCCTTCGCCTTGCTCCACTCGGAGTTCTGAAATAGCGAGTGATCGCCCAGGCCGGCGTTGTTGATCAAGAGGTTGATCCGGACGCCTTCGTCGTAGAGCCATTTGATGAATCGCTCCACCGCATCCATGTCCGCGAGATCGAGTGTGTAACAGTAGACGCTCAGGTTTGGATTGGTCCGCGTCAGCTCCGCCTTGATGGCCTGAAGCCGGTCCTGTCGCCGGGCGGTCAGCACCAGCGCATGCGCTTCCGGGGCCAGTTGCCGGGCGAATTCCACACCCAGCCCGGACGAGGCGCCAGTGATCAGGGCTGTGCAGCCGTGGAAGAATTTCATAGACTCGATTATGACCGTTCTCAATCTCTCAGCGCAAACACCGTTTGTGACGAAAGATGGATCGCAAATCCGGAGCATCCTGGATCGCACCAACGCGCCGGTGGAGCAACAAAGCCTCGCCGAGGCCACTGTGCAAGCAGGCACCAGCACGCAGCGGCATTATCACAAACGCAGCGAGGAGATTTACTTCATCCTGGAGGGGAGTGGGCAAATGGAGCTGGATGGGGAAACGCGGCAGGTCGGGCCGGGCGATGCAATCCTCATCCCGGCTGGGTCGTGGCATACCATCACCGCCGCGGTCACGCTGCGGTTCCTCTGCTGCTGCGCGCCGCCGTATTCGCATGAGGACACTTACTTTGAGTAATCGCGGTTTCAGATGGAACCCATAGGTGCGGAAGCCAGAGAGTTGAAACCGCGCCCCTGCTGATATAACATTCCACCAATGACAGCGGAAACCAACCGTCGAGTATCCCCACATGACTACCTGGCGATGGAAGAACTGGCGGAAACCCGCAGCGAGTTTGTCAATGGCCTGGTGGTGGCGATGTCTGGCAACACCTACCCCCACGTCCTGATCGTCGATAATCTCGTTCTGGAATTGAACGGACAGCTCCGCGGCAAACCATGCAGGATGTCCTCCAGCCAGTTGAAAGTGAAGGTCGAGCTCACTGGCGATTATTTCTACCCTGACCTGGTCGGCATTTGCGGCTCTCCGGCTTTTGAACCCCCTGGCCAGCTCACCCTGCTCAACCCAAGCCTGATCATCGAAGTACTCTCCCCCTCCACCGAGGCCTATGATCGCGGGCAGAAGTTCCTGAATTACCAGCAGATCCCAAGTTTGCAGGAATACCTGCTCGTAGCCCAGGACGAGCCCCGGGTGGAACTCTACACGCGCGGCCCCAACTCCGCGTGGACCTATAAGATGGCGGCTGGTCCCAATGCCACGCTTACCCTCGCATCCATCGATTGCTCCGCCGTCCTCGCGGACGTCTACCGCGACGTAAAGTTTGGGCCGCCGCAAGCCTAAGCTCGTCCTGGCAGTAACAGCAGCCTGGATGTCCGCTAGACCTCGACCGGCTCCGGTACCGCGTCCACCGGCTCAACCCATTTGCCGTGCTCACGGATCAGGTCCTTGAGGCGCTCGACGGCTTCGGCCTCGGGGATGTTGAACTTTACGGGGGTCTTGCCGACGTAGAGGTTCACCTTGCCGGGGGCGCCGCCGACGTAGCCGAAATCGGCATCCGCCATCTCGCCGGGACCGTTGACGATGCAGCCCATGATCGCAATCTTCACCCCCTTGAGGTGGAGAGTGGAGGCCTTGATGCGCGCCGTAGTGCTCTGGAGATCGAACAATGTCCGCCCGCACGACGGGCAGGCGACGTAATCGGTCTTGAAAATGCGGGACCCGGCGGCCTGGAGGACGTTGTAGGAAAGGCGCAACGCCTGCCCGGGCGCGGACTCGCCCTGCACCAGGATCGCGTCGCCGATACCGTCGCAGAGCAGTGAGCCGATGTGGGTCGCGGCGTGCAGCAGCGCATCCAGGAAATCCGATGAAGTCGCGCCAGGGGTGAGCACATCCTTCAGCAAAATGGGATGCCGCGCATCGATGCGGGCCGCGAGCAGGCGGTAGGCGGCGATCACCGGCAGGTCGAGTCCGTCCGGCAGCGTAACCAGCTTCGCGTCCGGTGAGCCATTGACCGCGGCAATTGCCTGGTCGTCGCGCGGATCGATCTCCCGCACATCCGCATCCTCCACGATGAACTCCGGCTTGTAATCGCCCATCCGCTGCACCTTGTGCGCGACTTTCGCAAATTGATCCTGCCGCACCCCGACGCGCAGCAATTCCTCGCCGCCCAGGCAAACATTCTCCCCGGGCTCCGCGACGGAGGTAAAGGCGAGCGTCTCCGTCACGCGCCGCGCGTAGGAAAATGGGTCGAACGACAACGCCGCATCCGTATCGATCCTCTCCCTGGATGCCGCACCGGAATTGAACGGCGCAGCCAGTGCGCGCGCCACAGGAATCTCGTGCACGCTATCCTCCGTGAGCGAGACGCGGATGGTATCCCCGATGCCGTCATGCAGCAGGGAGCCAATGCCGATGGCGCTCTTGATGCGCCCATCCTCGCCGTCGCCGGCTTCCGTTACGCCGAGATGGATCGGATAATTCCAGTCCGGTCCCAGTTCGTTGAGCCGAGCCACGAGCAGGCGATAGGCATTGATCATCACCTTCGGGTTGCTGGCCTTCATGGAGAAGACGAACGCATGGTAATCCATCTCCCGCGCGATGCGGGCGAATTCCAGCGCGCTCTCCACCATGCCCAAGGGCGTATCGCCGTAGCGGTTCATGATCCGGTCCGAGAGCGAGCCGTGATTGGTCCCGATCCGCATCGCCACTCCGCGCTCCTTGCACAGCTCCACCAGCGGCGCGAACCGCTCCCGGATGCGTGAGAGCTCGGCGAGGTACTGCTCGTCGGAATACTCGATAATCTTGAATTTCTTGGAGTCGGCGTAATTGCCGGGATTGATCCGCACCTTCTCCACCCACCGGGCCGCCTCCAGCGCAGCCTCCGGTTTAAAGTGAATGTCCGCAACGATCGGCACCGCGCATCCCTCCTCGCGCAACCGGCCGACGATGTTCTGCAAATTGGCCGCGTCCTTGACCGTCGGAGCGGTGATGCGGACGATCTCGCAACCCACGGCCACCAGCGCCAGCGTTTGCTTCACGCAGGCGTCGGTATCCATCGTGTCGCAGGTCAGCATTGACTGGAGCCGGATTGGGTTCGAGCCGCCCATCCCCACGGCGCCGGCCATCACCTCGCGGGTGGGCCGCCGGGTGTATTGGTACGGGTTGGGACAATAGTTCATGGCTGGCTTTGGACAGAAGTGGCAGGCGTTGCCGCCTTTGGCTCAAATCGCATCTGGTCGCCCTTCGCGCCGTAATAATCCTGCGCATCGAAGAACGCGATGTAGAGCATAAAGCCAATGACCACCACGAAGCAACTCGCCTGTACCATCTCGAGCAGCCGCAGATTCATCGGCCGCCGCCGGATCGCCTCAATGATCGCCAGCGTAATGTGGCCGCCATCGAGCACCGGGATCGGCAGCAGGTTGATCATCGCCAGGTTCACATTGATCACCACGCTGAACCAGAGCGCCAGGCGCCACCCCTCCCGGCTCTCAAAGAACATATAATAAACCCGCATCATCATCAGCGGCCCGCCCATGTGCTGTATGCCGACATTGCTCTTGGGCGATGTGATGGCGCCGACGGTGTCCACAATGGTCATCATCCCCGCCTTCACCTGGTCGTAGGGGGTCGGGTGGAGCACTTGAAACTTCCCGAATGCGTCCTCCACGATTCCGAACTCATCCGCCCATATCAGTCCGATGCGCGGGGTCGTATCATCAAGGGGGATCTGCGGGGTGATCCTCATGCTTAGGGTCGAGTCTTTGCGCTTGATGGTGAAGTTGACCGGCTTGCCGTCGTGGCTTCTCACGTAATCGCTGATTGCCGCGCCGTCGGGCATCGACTTTCCGTCGACGGCGATAATCGTATCGCCAGATTCGACGCCCGCGTCCTCCGCGGGACTTCCAGACATGACTGAATCCACCGTTGCGCCCAGCGGGGTGAAGGGCACCGCCATCGCCTTGCCATCGCGCTCGATACCGAGCTGATACGATGGGGCGGGGTGGTTCTTTACATAATCTGCAACCGATTCCAGCGAGTAGGCCGGCTCGCCATTGATGCTGGTGATGAGGTCGCTCTCCTGCAATCCCGCCTTCGCCGCGGGACTGCCGGGCTGGACCTTCGCCACCATTGGGCGCTGGGCTGGCGCAATCCCGATTTCCGGCAGCGCCTTGCGCATCCACCACTTGGTTGGCTCGATGTGGGGCTGCGGATAAAAAGTCAGCGTCTTCATGACGCCATTGACGTTGCGTTCGACCGTCACCGGGACCGTATCCGACTCGCTGCGGATGATGAGCCAGGTGACCGTGTCGGATCCCATTCCGCTGAAATGGGTCACCGGCTTCCCATCCACGTCGGTGATGATATCGCCCACCTTCAGGCCGGCGGCGGCCGCCGGCGAACCGGGCTCGACGTATCCGATGGTCCTCGTCGCCTCCCCCTCGGTCACCGGACGCCCAACGAGGTAGACGATGGTGGCGAACACGAACGCCAGCAGCAACGAAAAGAGAGGCCCGGCGAACGCGACGATGATCTTGTCCAGCGCCGATACCGGCGGCAATTGCTCGCGCGGGGTCTGCGTTGGACCTTCCAGCACCTCCATCGGCGCCATCTGCGGCAGAGCCACGAAACCACCCATCGGGATGGTCCCGAAGGAATACTCCACGCCGTTGATGGTCTTCTTCCAGAGCGGCTTGCCAAACCAGATACCGAACTTCTCGATGTGCATCTTCCTCCAGCGCGCCGCCAGGAAATGACCCAGCTCGTGGACGATGATCATCAGGTTGAAGATGATCAGTACTTCGATGACGATCACCGGGATTTTGAGAATATCGAGCAGCATGGGGTAAAAAGAGGCTGGAAAACCGGACCCACGGAGGTCCGGTATCGTTCAAAATAATTAATCAGGCGAGGGTACCGCGGTCATTTGCCGACGAAATCCTGGGCCGCGGCCCGGGCTTCCTGGTCTGCGCGCAATATATCATCCAGGGAGGGTTCCGCAATCACGGGGTGGTGGTGCATGACGTGGGCGACGGTCTCCCAGATGCGGGGGAAGGGGATTTTCGACTCCAGGAAGGCTGCGACGGCGATTTCATTGGCGGCGTTGAGTACAGCGGGCAGCGTGCCACCCCGCTCCCCGGCCTCGCGGGCCAGGTCCAGGGCCGGGAAGTCCGCCCGGCGTGGCGCCTCGAACTCGAGCTTTGAGAGATGCGCGAAGTCCAGCGGGCGCAATGAGTTTGGAACCCTTTCCGGCCATGTCACGGCATACTGGATGGGGAAACACATGTCCGAGTGCGAGAGCTGCGCCAGCACCGAGCCATCCACGAATTCCACCATCGAGTGGATGATGCTCTGCGGGTGAACGATGACATCCACCCGGGCCATCTCCACGTCGAAGAGCCACCGCGCCTCGATCATCTCCAGCCCCTTGTTGAAGAGCGTGGCGGAGTCGATGGTGATTTTCTCCCCCATGTTCCAGGTCGGGTGCTTGAGCGCCTGCTCGCGGGTCACGTGGGCCAGATCGGCAGCCGGCAGCTTGCGGAAGGGGCCGCCGCTGGCCGTGAGGATGAGTCGCTGGACCTGGGCCGGGTCGCGCCCTTCGAGGCATTGGAAAATGGCGTTGTGCTCGCTATCGACCGGCAGCACCTGGACGCCCTTGCGCCGGGCGGCTTCCATGACGGTTTGGCCAGCCATGACCAGGATCTCCTTGCTTGCCACGGCGATGTCCTTGCCGGCCTCGATGGCCGCCAGCGCCGGCTTCAGGCCGCCGGTCCCGACAATGGCGATGAGCACCATGTCCGTCTCCGGGAGTGTCGCCAGCTCGATGAGGCCATCGTCGCCCCGGTGTTTGACCCGTGGTTCGAGGCCGGCAGGGATGGCTGTGCGCGGGCAGGTGGTGCAGAGCGCGGCATCGGGGAATTCCGCGGCAAGCTTCTCCAGCCTGGCGAGGTTCCGATTGCCGGACATGCCGACGATTTCCATCCGGTCCGGGATATCGCGTGCGACCCTGGCCGCGCTCTGGCCGATGGAGCCGGTGGCTCCGAGGATGACGACGCGACGTTTTTTCATGGTAACAACCGGCTAAATTCCAACACCGAGCACCAGGCGCGAGTAAAAAAAGAGGAGCGGCGCCGTGAAAAGCAGGCTGTCGATCAGGTCCAGCACCCCGCCGATCCCAGGAAGCATATTGCCCGAGTCCTTGGTATCGGTGCTCCGTTTGATAATCGATTCCGCCAGGTCCCCGATGATCGCCGCGAACCCAAGCAGCACCCCGAGGACGCCGGCATGGAACGGATTCAGGAAATGAAGGCGGGGTCCCGCGAGGAAAAGCGTCCCGTAGCTCCCCAGCACTGCGAACCCGATGGCGCCGAAAAAACCCTCCCACGTCTTCTTCGGCGAGATATGGGGGATGAGGAGATGCTTGCCACACATGCTGCCCACGAGATACGCCCCCATGTCCGAGAACTTCGTCACCACGATGCAGTAGAGGACGTAGTACTGGCCGGTAAAGTGATTGTTGGGATGCGGGAAGAGGTAGACCAGCTTCGTGACGAAATTGAAGAGCCAGACCACATAGAGGAACCCGAAGATCGTATAGGCCATTGTCTCCACCGGCCGGATATCGCGGGTGCGCTCAAACATTTGGCGCGCAAAGACAACCAGCAAAAAGAAGAGAATCACCGCAACCTCAAAGTCATAGGATCGCCCGAGGCCGACTTTGGAATAGTAGTAAAAGCTGCCCGAGATAAAAATGACGGCGCAGATCAGCGCGAGGATCTTGAAGTTGGGCAACTGCTTGTGATCGAGCATCCGGTAGAACTCCCAGAGCCCCAGCATTGCGATGCTGCCGATGAGCAGGAAGAAACCGACTTCGAATCCGGCGAAGATGATCCAAAGCGCCACCCCCCAGAGACAGACCGTGCTGAACAGACGGCGGAAGAATACCGAGCGGTTGGAGGTGGTCATGTGCAGCCGGAAGACCGGAGAATGGAAAAACGAGAAGGGTGTGGCAAGAACGGCGTTGCGGGATTCGGGATTTGGGATGGCAGCGAAGCGCACCCCCGCATGGCTCATCGAGCCATCGCTACAATAAATGCGCTTCGCGCCATTGCTTTAGCGATTGGCCGGTGGCCCATGCGGGGGAGCGGTTGGACGTTATTAATCGCCGGGTCCTGGTTAGTGGCGGCGCCGCTCAACTCCTTTTTTGAGCCTCTTGGAATCGGCGAATTTGTTCCACAGCCTCGCTCAATGAAACCGATTTTGGTAAGGCCGCCACCGCCCGCTTAACGCGGGCACGGACGCCAGCAAACGGCCGCAGGCTTTTCGGGGTTACCAAGGCTTTGCAGCGATAGGAAGCTCCTCCCTGTTTCATGGAATATGAACACATTGATCCGGAAGGCGGGTCAATTCGATGAGCTAAAGTGAATTGCCCTCCGCATCTCCCTCCTCCAGGCCCAGTTCCGCAGACAGCCGGGCGAATGTCTCGTCCAGTTGCTTCAGGCGGGTCAGCACGGGCTCGTAAACTTTCCGTTGCGATGCGCAGAAGGCCATGAGCGGCTGGAATGTCGCGCCCAGCTCCTGGTAAAAGAGATTGATCGCGTGCCCGAGATGATCTTCCACCGGGTTCAGGATTTCCTCCCGTTTTGCGGCCATTTGCTTGCGGAACTCGGCGATAATCTGGTTTCGCTTCACCATCGCCACCGCCGCGCCGGAGAGGGCGGCGACCGCGGTGGCCGAGCCGGCGATCCCGATGATTGCCGCGTGGGCCATCAGCGCCGCGATCGTTGCCGCTCCGCCCGCCACAGCCGCGATGCCCGGCACCCGCATCCAGGCGGCCGCGTCGTTGAACATCTTCGTCATCTGCTCCTCGATGGCGCGGCCGGACATTTTTTCCAGCAGGGTCAGCTCGATCCGCTTGAGCAACTGGTCGCGCTCATTGATGAAATCCGGCGGGGCAGCCGGGGAGGGGACCTCCGAGGCGAAGCTGCGCTGGATGGTCTCGTGCAATTGCTGCCAGACCCCCTTGAGGTCGGTCTCCAGCAGCTCGATGGAATTGGCGATCTGGCGCTTGAGATTTTCCCGCAACTGCTGGTCGATGCTCTCCTGGAAATCGGTTTGCCATTTCTGTTTCCGGAACAGGAGCTGGAATGTGCGGGCCCATGAGAGCTGCTGCGTGAGCAACTCCTCGCTCCGCTTCTGGGTTCGCTCAAAATTTTGCGCCAGCGACCAGAGCACGCCGCCGACCTGCCGCAGCGATTGCTCCTTGCGCTCGTCCAGAACGCCACCGAGCTGCTGGATGCGGTCGTTATCCTTCTGGATGGTGGCGAAAGCGCCTTTCGCCTTCTCGCCGAGCTCAAGGCTGATGACATGGGCGGCCTGGCAGACGCTGCGCAGCTTGCCCGCACGCGTCTCGCCGCCAGCGATGGTATCGCCGATATACCGCTCCAGCTCGTCAAAGTGGCTCTGCTTCATCAGTGCCTCCTTCTTCTTTGGATCGCCCGTCTTCGCCTCGAACGCGATCTTCGCGGATACGGCAAAAATCGGCACGTCCTCGCCGAGTTTATCCCGGGCGGTCTGCTCAAGATGTTTCTTGACCACCTCCACCTCCTCCGGGCTGCGGAGATCGGCCTGCTGGAGGATGAAGAGGACGTTCTTCTTCCACCGGTTATGGATGAGGCTGAGGAAATCCCATGCGGAGGCCGCCCATGGATTGGTGATGGAAAAAACGAACAGGACCAGGTCGGCCATCGGGACGAACTCCTCCGCGATCTTCTGGTGCTCCGGGACGATGGTATTGGTTCCGGGCGTATCGACGATATTGAAGTCCCGCAGGAAGGCATTGGGCCGGTAGGATTCCGTCAGGTGCTCGTTGATGGGGACATCCTTCGGCTCCGAGGCGTACTTGAAGAGGTAGATGCGATCCGTCGCCGGGAGGACGTCGGCGCGGCAGAACTCGCGGCCGAAGAGGGCGTTGAGGACCGATGATTTCCCCGCCTTTACCTCGCCCATCACGACGAAAAGGAACGGCTCGCGCAGGCTGGAGTTGAGTCCCTGGAGTGTGTCAACGGTCTCCGGCAATGCCTGGAGGTCGTGAGCCAGCGAGGTGAGCGCGTAGAGGGCCGTGCCGAGTTGCGCGCGGATCTGGAGATAATCTTCGCCGATCATGCGTCAATGTACGGCGGCGGGCGCGATTCGAAAGCGGATGATGGCGGGACGGGATGCACGGGCGGTATTATTGAGTCGAGGCGGGATTCGCGGAGTATGCTTTTGGCTTCGCGGGACCCTTGTCCATGGCGATCAATTCCGAGACGGTGACGAATTTATACCCCTTCGCGAGCAGAGTATCGAACACCTTTGGCATCGCAGCGACCGTCCCAGAGTGGATATCGTGCGAGAGGATGATGTCTCCCGGGCGCACGGCCGAGATGATGCGCTCGGCCACCACGTCGGGGCCGGGATTTTTCCAATCCAGCGGGTCCACCTCCCAGAGAATGATCTTCACGCCAAACTCGTGTGCGACCCAGAGCCGCTGCCTGGGGGTCATCGCGCCGTAGGGTGGACGCATGAGGATCGGCTTGTAGCCGCTGGCGCTGATGATCGCATCCTGAGTCTTCTGGATTTGGGCGCGGACGGCGTCGTCGCTCATCTTCGCGAGGTCGGGGTGGGTGTAGGAGTGATTGCCGACTTCGTGGCCCTCCGCCAGTTCGCGCTGGACCAATTTCGGGTAGCGCGCGGCATTCTCGCCAATGAGGAAGAAGGTGAGCTTGATATGATCCTTCGCCGCGAGGTCGAGCAGACGGGGGGTGTTCGGGCCGCTCGGCCCATCGTCAAAGGTCATCGCGATGTACGGCCCGTCCACATTGACATGGGAATAGGTGATCCGCGCCGTGGTGGACGAGGTGGTGAGTGAGATCGGTTCCGCGCCCGGGGAGGCCGTTGGCGCCGCTGTACCTGAGACCGCCGGCGCGGGAGTGGGCGGAGAAGCCGGGACTGGCGAGGGGGCCGGCGTTTGAGCGCTCGCTGCGGCTATGGAAAACAGAAAGATGAAGAAATATGCAAAACGGGACATAATACTGGAAGGATTAAAAAATGCACCTTACGAAGGCGGGTGGGGAATGCAATGCCGGGGTGCGTCCATGGAACGCGGCTTAATGTTTCGTCGTGCCAAGGTCCAGGTCCTCAATGCGTTTTTCCGTGGATTGCAGGAGCGATTGCTCCCGGGCCTGTTCGCAAGCCTCGGGAGCGCTGCCGTATTGCATGATATTCACGGCCTGGTCGGCATCGGCGTCCCGTTGCCGCACCCAATCGCGCTCCGATTGTTTAAAGGATGCGGCGTTTTGCCCGGACATGGATTTGAGCAGCGCATGGTAGAGCAGGTTCAGCTTTGCGTCGGCTGCGCGCAATGCGCTGTTATCGACGAAGGGATTGAGTCGCTTTGCGTCGCTGGCTGCTCCGAGGACGGCGCCGGTGGATAGCTGGATGGACACCGTTCCACTTATTCCGAATTCTGTTTGATCCGAGACTGACGCTTGCGCGGAGAATGGGACGTTTGCGACGGTTTCCGGTTTGTCGATTTCTCCGCCGCCATTCAAGGGATAGAGCACCAGGAAATCATTGAGGTTCGCAATCTCCGGCCTGCGTTCGTGCAGGATGGCATTGATGGGATTCCGCATGGCGGCTGTCAGTTCCTTGACCTTCATCGTCGCGCCCAGGGTGACCAGCCAGAAGTTCTGAGTGTATTCCTCCTGATCGTTTTCCACGAGGCAATACCGGCTTCCGTCCGGGCCGGAGCACCATGTGGCGCTCATGATCCAGCCATCCCGCTTGCCCGGCCAGTAGGGAGCATCCGTGGGGAGTTCCGCGACTGCGCGGGAATGCAAATCGAGGATGAAATCGACTGGCTTGTATTGCCCCGGAGCCTCGCCGCCGTAGGACTGCCAGTCGTATTGGCGCAGGAGCTTGTCGGGGTTTGTTGGGTCCCAATGGGACCAGTCCACGGGCTTGATGCCTTGTGAGGCTGGCAGGACGGTCCAGGCCATTGCGTATCGTGCATCCTTTGTGGTGGCGCCCGGGATGAGCAAGGCCTTGCCCAGGGCTGTATCGATCAATGGGAAAGTGGCTTTGTCGGATTTCACTTCATCAATCGCTACCGGCGAGAAATTCCCGGGCTTCACGCTGAAGTTTGAAAAACTGAAGCTGCCGTCCGCGGCCACCGTCATGGTCATCGATGCGCGGATGACGGGGGAATCGGGATCGTCGTCATCCATTGACTTGGGATTGGAGGTCAGGCTCACATCGTATGCGATGGGGAATCGCATGGGTCCGGTGCCCGAGATATCGATGGAGAACCCTTCCGGGTACGCGCTGCCGCCGCCTGAATTTTGGAGTTTGGCGGCGGCGAAATTCAGCGGGGCGGCGGCCTCTGTCCGCGCGAGAATCGCGCGCTGCGCCGGTTTCATCAGTTCCACCTGCCACACGACCGCGCCGTTGTGGAGCTTCACCAGCACGTCGGTGCGGGTAAACCACTTGTCGGGATAGATCCAACTTAGCAGGGTGCCGTCCGCGGACCACGCGGCAGCCATGTTACCCCACTCCATGGAGGGATTGGTGCCCTGCCAGCCGTAGGCTCCGATGAGCTCCGCCACGATTCGGCCAGTCTTAATGTCGACCAGTTTGCTCGGACCGCCTTCGGAGAAATCGGGCACCATTACGCCATAACGTCCATTGGGTGAGAGGGTGTCACTCGGGATGCTGTAATGCGCGGGCAACCATACGGGGCGGGCATAAGCGCCAGCCACCCAGATCAATGCCAGTGCGGTCCACATTACCATGTTACGCATCAATAGGACGGGGTTAGAAAATTAACTTATGAATGTTGGGAGGGAATGTAATGCGGGGATGAAGCGGGAGGAGGAGCAAAAATTTTTTCACCTTAATTTGGCTTAATTTACCTTAATTACTCTGGGAGCGGGGAGGCTGTAGAGGGTTCATGTTCAAGTTAAAGTGTAGGTTCAAGTACACGCTGGCGCGCGGGTTACGGGGCATTGGGGACTTCAGGTGTTAAATGGTCGGACGGGTCCCGGAGGATTTCGTCAACGTGCTGGAAATGGTCGGCGACTTTCTCGGCGGTCTCGCCGCCGCCGAATGCGGATATGATGGTTTTGCGCTTGAGGGCGTCGAAGATGGGCCGGGTGGCTTGCTCCCGGAGGCGCTGGTTCTCTTTGATCCTTTGTTCTTCGGCACGGCGGTCGGACTCGATCTGCAGGCGGAGGCGCTCGAGGGCGGCACGGGCGGCGAAGCGGTCGCCCTGGCGCAGGGTGTTCAATTGGCGGAGGGCCTGGCAGAGGTATCGCCAGTGTTTCTCGGGATCGGATGTGGTATCGAGGAGACGGCGGGTTGCGCGGGCGAGCTCGGCGGCGAGGATGGGGGCGAGGCGGTCGGGAATTTGGTGATGATCGGCGGCATCGTCGAAGTCGTCGGCGGTTTCGACGATGTCGCGAATGAGGCCGCAGGAGTCCTGGCGGCGTTGCCAGTCGAGGAAGCCGCCGGCTTTCCACGCGGAGAGATTTGGGGTGTTGATGGGGCGGCCCTGGAAATCGCTGGCGAGGAGGGACTGGACTTCGGGGAGCCCGTTGAGCCAGCGGACGAGGTCTGTGGCCTGCTCGCCATTATCGAGGCGGGTGTTGAGAGTGTCACGGATGTTGCGGGGCAGGCGTGCGATTTTGCCGGTGCGCGTCATAGGTAATTACAAGCCTTGCAGAAGACTACTTGCTTCTCCTAATGATTTTTTTTTGGAGGGGAGAAAGAGGGGCTCATGCAATGACCGCAAAGAACGCAAAGAACACAAAGAGGGAGGGTATGCGGGGGTGGGGGGATGGGACCTATAGGACCTATGGGTCCTATGATTGCAGGTGAGGCGGGATGAGATGAATTGGACGTCCGGGCTGCATGTGCGGTGGGTGGCAGGCAGGCAAGTGTCTAGAAGGGGGGTTGTTACACTCGTGGTGGTACGTCAATTGCTATGGAACCCATAGACATGAACAGAGAGGAACGGAGTCCAGTGACAGTATTGGTCGCAGAGGATGAGGAGGGGCTGCAGCTCCTGGCGACGCTTACCATCCGGGGGATGGGGCTGAATGTATTGGCGGCGTCAAACGCGGAGGAGGCCCTGCAACAGTGGAAGGGTCATGAGGATGAGATTCACCTCCTCTTCACTGATATCGTGATGCCCGGCTTTCTCTCCGGATTCGACCTTGCGGAAACAATCCGTGCAGAACGACCGGCATTGCCGACGATCTTTTCGAGCGGCTACAGCGGCGCCCTGGATCAAAAATCGCCTGCCCTCCAAGAATGCGTTTCCTATCTTCCGAAGCCGTACCGGCAGAATGAGCTTACGGCGCTGATTTCAACGATGCTCGCACAGGGTGGGCCGGGGGTTGACAGTTGCGCAGCGTAGGAAGCTGCGCTACGGGGTGGTCCATGCGATGGAATCGCCGTCGAAGTCGTCGTGTTTGATCTCTGTGCCGACGAGGCGGATGGTCACGTGTCCGTTCTTCCCAATGGCGACTCTGCCATAGGCGATGTACGATTTGGCGGCGAGGTCGTCATAAATTGCCGGGGTGTAGGTTTTGACCCGCTCAAACCATTCCACTCCCTCCGCCGGAATCTCGAGCCGGACATTGAGCCCAAAGTTATCGCGAGCCTCGGCAAAGCCGATTTTCGCCCCGGTATTCCGCGCGTCGGTAATCTCCGCGAGCCTGTAGTTGAACTTGATCCTTACCAACTGGCCATTATGCAATTCCGAGCTCTTCTGCTCGATCTCCGACGGCAAATAGGTTTTTACGCCATTGCCTTCGTCGCCGGTCAATTTCTCCTGCGAGAAAGCGGGAGCGGCAGCAACCAGAGAGACCAGTATCGATGCAATCAATCCGAGGGGAGTTTTCATAAGAAGCGGATATTCCAGCAGTTTAGGGGGGCGTTACCACTCACCGAGAAGCCTAGGCAGAATGTGGACCCGAGGTCGAGCGCAAGTGGTATAACGTTCAGTGTTTCGGGATTACAGCGACAGCGATTGTTTGGGGTCAGTATTCTTACAAAAATCGCCCGATGATCGGTCGCAGCTTCTCCACGGTTTCCGGTGGCCAGAGATGCTTGGGGGTGACGAGGGCGGTGTCGAGGGAGCTGTGCTCGGGCCAGTCAGGGGACTCGGGGATTTGGGCGATGACGCGGGGGAGGATGTCGCGGGCGGTGGCGGCGTTGGTCTGGAGGTTTTCGAAGACCATTTTGGCGGTGACGGGTTCGTCGTCGGTTTTCCAGCAATCGTAATCGGTGATCATGGCCATGGTGGCGAGGGCGATCTCGGCTTCGCGGGCGAGGCGGGCCTCAGGGGCGTTGGTCATGCCGATGACGTCGAAGCCCATGGCGCGATGGGCCTCGGACTCGGCGCGGGTTGAGAAGGCGGGGCCGTCCATGTTCACGTAAGTGCCGCCATTGTGGACGGTGTAGCCGAGGGGCGCGGCGACGCTGGCGATGATCTGGCGGAGGGGGGTGCTGATGGGATCGGCAAAGGCGATGTGGGCGACGATGCCGGCGCCGAAGAAGGTGTGCTCCGTGCGGCGGCTGGTGCGGTCGAAGAATTGGTCGGGCAGGACGATGTGGCGCGGGGCGTATTGCGGCTGGAGGCTGCCTACTGCGGTGACGCAGACGATCCAGCGGACGCCGAGGGAACGGAGGGCGTAGAGATTGGCGCGGTGATTGACCTCATGCGGCATGATCCGATGGCCGCGGCCGTGGCGCGGGAGGAAATAGACCTGGCGGCCGGCGAGCTGGCCGGAGACGATGGTATCGCTGGGCGGACCGAAGGGGGTGGTGAGGGTGATGTCCCGGGTGTCGGTGAGGCCGTCGATCTGGTAAAGGCCGCTGCCGCCGATGATGCCTATCGAAGGGGTGTCTTGGGTGGGGTGCAAGGCACGGATGAGAAACGAAAAAGTGCGGGACCGGAATGAGAATTTTTTGCGGGGGGCTCACGGACCGCGTGGGCGTTTGGCGGCTCACCTTATTTTACCACGGATTACGCGGATTTTTTGGATTACACGGATGGGGGTTTGGGTTGAGAGGACATCGCGAGCCGCTTCACATGCTCGGAGGAATTTTTACCACGGATTTGGACGGATGACGCGGATTACACGGATGGGGAGGGGGGAGGATGACGGCTGCCTTTGAGGGGGTTGCGTTCTTTGTGGTTAAGAATTGGATTTAACCGCAGAGAGCGCAAAGAGCACAAAAATGTGCGGATGACGCGGATTACACGGATGAAGAAAGGATGACCAGTACGCGCGTTTCACCTTTCCCTATCCGTGCAATCCGCGTGATCCGTTTTATCCGTGGTTAAATTCTGCCCGGAGTCGTGTGGACGTGGAAAAACAGGCCGGCGTGGCAGTGAACCCCTTACACATCATCCATAGGTTTTTGCAGGAGGGCGAGGAATTCGCGGAGGGCGGGGGAGCGGGCGCGGTCGCGCTTGAGGAGGATGCCGAGGGGGCGCCAGAGGGGCGGGGAGACGATCTCCACGGCGGTGAGGGCGCCGTTTGTGACCTCCTGCTGGACGGTGCGGCTGGGGACGATGGAGATGCCGTTTTCGATTTCGACGGCCCGTTTGACGGTCTCCACGCTGTCGAACTCGATGGCGTGATGGATTTGCACGCCCTGGTCGCGCATTGCCTTGTCGATGACTTTGCGGGTGGGCTGGTCGGGCTCGAAGGAGATGAAACGCTCGGCCTCCATGTCCGCGAGACGGACGGAGGCGCGGCGGGCGAGGGGATGGTCGGGATGGCAGATGAGTACGAGGCGGTCGTTGAGGAAGGGGAGGATCTGCAGGCCCTTCTTTTTGGCCGGATAGCAGACGAGGCCGAGATCGACCTCGCCTTCCATCACGGCGGTGTAGAGTTTCCAGGAGCGCCGGTATTCCACGCCCACCTCCACTGCGGGATGGGCGGTGCGGAATGCCTTGATGTACGGGGGCAGCTCGTGGAGGCCGATGGAATAGATCACGCCGATGGTGAGCTGGCCCTCGACGACGTTCGAGAGGGATTTGAGGCGGTCGTCCAGGTGCTCGTAGAGGTCCGCGATTTCGCGGCTGGCGCCGAGGAAGGCCTCCCCCTCCGCGGTCAGGGCGAAGGCGCGCCGGCTTCGCTCGATGAGGATCACGGAGTAACGCTCCTCCAGGGCGCGGATTTTTTGCGATACGGCGCTCTGGGAGATGCCGTTGCTCTCGGCCGCCAGGGAGAAGCTGCCGCTGTCGGCGAGGTCGCGGAAGATCTTGAAAACCTCGATCTGCATCAGATGCGGGAGAGCGAAGAGGGATTGAAGAGTGAGGCGAAGGGCCGTAGCCTCGGGGTTCCCCTGCCATTTCTCATAACAAGCCGGTGCATGTGCGATTCCTCGCTTTCTATAAGTCCCGCTAATACCAGACGCAATTCACTTCCTCAAAACTTATGAGCACGGGAATCGACGAACGGCTTGCGGGGGTCCGTGCGCGGATGGCGGAAGCCTCGCGCAAAGCGGGCCGCAAGCCGGAGGAGACGGAGCTGGTCGCGGTGACCAAGACGCATCCGCCGGAGGCGATCCAGGAAGCCATCGCGGCGGGGCAGACGCTGTTTGGGGAGAATCGTGTGCAGGAGGCGCGGGCAAAGATGCCGCTGGTGTCGTCGCGGGCGCGCTGGCATTTCATCGGGCACCTGCAAAAGAACAAGGTGCGGCAGGCGCTGCCGGTATTCGAGATGCTGCACAGCGTCGATTGCCTTGCGCTGGCGCGGGATGTGCAGCGGATCGCGGAGGAGGATGGGCAGAGGCCGCGAGTGCTGCTGGAGGTGAATGTGGCGGGGGAAGGGAGCAAATTTGGGTTCAAGCCGGCGGCGCTGGAGCAGGAGCTGGAGGTCTTGATTGCGGAGATGCCGCGGCTCGATGTGGGAGGGCTGATGGCGATCCCGCCGTTTGCGCCGAAGGCGGAGGATTCGCGGAAATATTTTGCGGCATTGCGGGAACTGCGGGACCGGTTGCAGGCCCAGTTGCGGGTGGGGTTGCCGGAGCTGTCGATGGGGATGAGCGGGGATTACGAGGTGGCGATTGAGGAGGGGGCGACGCTGGTGCGGGTGGGGACGGCGATTTTTGGGGAACGGACGGGGAAGACGTGGAGGCCGGTGGGGGAGGATGTGTGAAGGGTGCGGGTTGTGAAAAGGGGACGCTGGCGCGCGGCACAAACCTTGACCGGACCATGGCGGTGGGGGATACTTTGGGCAGGCAATGACAAGACTCGCGGCGACCAATTTGCAGATTATCGGGGATGAGCTCGCGGTCGTCTGGAATGACGGGCGGGAGTCTTATATCAAGCTCGAGACGCTGCGGCTCCATTGCCCGTGCGCGGGGTGCGGCGGGGAACCGGATCTGATGGGGCATGTGGTGCGGCCGCAGGTTACGCATACGGAGGCGAGCTTTCGGCTGCGCAGTCATCAGCTCGTCGGTGGTTATGCGTGGCAGCCGACGTGGCAGGATGGGCATGGGACGGGGATTTTCAGTTTTGATTACCTGCGGGCGCTTGCGAATGTGCCGGCCGTCCAGTCATCATGAACGCGCGCGCGAAGATCACGTTGCTGACGTTTTTCTTTGCCATGTGCGGGACGGTGGCGCTGATCACGGCGTGGCTGCAGCAGCGGGCGGATGAGAATGTGAAGCCGGCGGATCTTTACGTGGTGGTGGAGCGGCAACTGGGGGATCTGCGCGGGGGGGATTTTATGCACGCGTATGAGTATGCGTCGCAGGCGATCCAGGCGCGGTATAGCGAGGAGCAATTTGCTGCGATGGTGCAGACGCAATATCCCGGGCTGACCAATGTGTGCCGCGTGGAGTATGGGGAGGTTCGTGCGCATGGGAGTCATGCGACGATGCAGGTTTACCTTGTGGACCCGGATGGGGGCATCATGCCGTGCGTGTACATGATGGTGCACGAAGGGGGGCTGTGGCACATCGACGGGGCGAGGTTGATGGCGCCGTTTCCGCCGAATATGCGGATGGATGGGACAACGTTGTGAATTGCGGATTCGGAAGACCGGATTCCATGCGGAATGCCCGCCTGAGGCGGGTAAACTTGAATTGCGGATTGCGGAATGGGACCTATGCAGGGGGTGGGCGATTTTGGTAGCTTGGGCGCGGAGGAGCCGTGCGGGTCTTTACTCTTCCTGGAACATTTGCTCGAGGAAGAGGCGGGCGTCGAAGGGGGCGAAATCTTCGAGTTTCTCGCCAGTGCCGATGAAACGGGTGGGGATGTTGAGCTCGTTCTGGATGGCTACCACGACGCCGCCTTTGCCGCTGCCGTCGAGCTTGGTGACGATGACGCCGGTGAGGTTTACGGACTGGTGAAATTCCCTGGCTTGTTGCAGGGCGTTTGAGCCGGTGGTGGCGTCGACGACCAGGAGACACTCGTGCGGGGCGGTGGGGTCGTGTTTCTCGAGGGTTCGCTTCACTTTGTTCAACTCGGCCATGAGGTTGATCTTCGTGTGCAAGCGGCCGGCGGTGTCGCAGATGAGGAACTCCGTGTTGCGCTTGTCTGCGGAGACGTAGGCGTCGTAGCAGAGGGCGGCGGGGTCGGCGTTGTACTGGCCTTTGATCATCTCCACGCCGATGCGCTCGCTCCAGATGGCGAGTTGCTCGATGGCGGCGGCGCGGAAGGTATCGGCGGCAACCAGGGTGACGCTGTGACGGCGGTTTTTCAGGAGATTCGCCAGCTTGGCGGTACTGGTTGTCTTGCCGGTACCGTTGACGCCGACCACGAGGATGACCTTTGGCTTGGCGGGAAAGGGGCGGAGCGGGGCGGGATCGAAGGGGAGGACTTTTGCGACCTCCTCGCGCGTGACCTCGATGACGTCCTTGGTGGTCAGTTGCTTGTCGCGCGAGCGGAGGGAGGCGAGGATCCGCATGGACATCGAGACGCCGAGATCGGCGCGGATGAGGGTTTCCTCGAGTTCATCCCAATCCACCGGTTTCCCGGTGAATTTCTGCATGATGGTTTTGAAGAATCCGATGGCCATGGGCGTTTATCGCAGGGGGCGGACGACCTCTTCCTTGAGTTTGTCCAGGATGCCGTTGACGAAGCGGCCGGAATCCTCAGAGCCGAAGCGTTTCGCGATCTCGATGGCCTCATTGATGCAAACCACCGGCGGGACCCCGCTGGTGTAGATCATCTCGTAAATGGCGACGCGCAGGATATTGCGATCGACCGGAGAGATGCGGTGCAACTCGTAGTTGGCGGCGACTTTTTTGATGCGGTCGTCGATGGCCTCGTGGTTGGCGATTACGCCGTTGATGAGCTCGATGGCGAACTCGCGTGTGCGCGGCGCGGATTCGCGCAGGCCCCAGAAATCCTCGAGCGCGGCGGGCAGGCCGGCGGCGTCGGATTTGTTGAGATCGTCCTGGTAAAGAAACTGGACGGCGGCCTCGCGGCCCTCGCGGCGTTTACCCATGGGGTTTCTCTTAGCGGCCGCGGGTTTCGGCGAGGGACTGGATGGCCCGGACGGCTGCGCGGGCGGCTTCGGTGCCGCGATTGATCGTGTCCTCCAGGCAACGGGCGCGGGCCTGCTCCTCGTTGTCGAGCAGCAGCACCTCGTGGATGACGGGCACGCGGTGGCGCAGGGAAAGATCGAGGAGCGAGTGGGTGACGGCCTCGGCGATCAGGCGGGCATGCTGGGTCTGGCCCTGGATGATGACGCCCAGAGCGATAATGGCGGTATAGCCGCCGCGTTCGGCGACCTCCTGGACGATGAGGGGAATTTCGAACGCGCCTGGCGCGGCGAACCGCTGGAAGGAATTGTCCGGCATGAGGGCGGCCAGCTCGGCGGTGCAATGAGTATAAAGTCCCTCGACGAATTCGGGATTGTACTGGCTGGCGACGATGGCGACGGACCGGCGCTGCTGCAATTGACGGGGCCGCGAGGGCATTGAAGTGGACATAATGAAAAGAACTGGTTTTGCCCCGGGGAGGAACAGCGGGGGGCACTTTTAGACCGGGAAGGGGGCGGGCTCAACTGCAAAAAACGGGGAGGGATCGCGGGGCGCTCATTGGATCCTGATAATATACGTCAAAAGCGGTTCCGGAGGTAAGCCGCGTTGTGAAGCAGATCCAAAGTCGTCTGCCTTGTAAAGGTCGAGAAGAACCCGATAGGTCCCCTTGGAAAGCGGTATTCGCGGCGACTTGGGGTCTTTGGTATCCCGGAGCGCAGATAAGGCGATTGCGACATCGAATTCGTCATTGGGCTTGGCAATATATAGCAAAAAGGGCAACGGAGTTTCGGTGTAGAAGACGAGACTTCGTTGGAGCCAGCTGACGAGGCGTGCGGACGAGTTCGGCTGCGTCGGATAAACCAAGACTTGCTCGGTATGTAGAACGGCTCTCCCGGATGCGCAATCTCCGGCAAGCGCCTGAAAAACCACAGGTTCACCGGTATCGTTGCGCAAATGGACTGTTGCGTTCTGGCCTGGTGCAACTGTAAGAACCCGCTCGCTCTCGGGCAGCTTCGCTTCAGCCGCAATGCCGCGCGATGTCGTAGAAGGCTCATCCGCTCGCGCGGGCAACGACGCAGTAATGACGACTAGGAAAAAAAGAAAACGAGTAAACACGCTGGTCATTCCTGCCAGGTTATCGGCGACAATGAAACATTCCCATGCCTAAAGCCGGTTGCATCCGAGAGGCAGAACGCCTCGGCCCTTACAGCAAATGCCCCATCTTCGTCCGCTTGGTTTCCAGGTACTTCTCGTTATGGACATTGGGCGTCATGCGGATGGGGACGAGCTCGACGATCTCCAGGCCGTAGCCTTCCAGGCCGACGATCTTTTTCGGATTATTGCTGAGGAAACGCATTTTGCGGACGCCGAGATCGACGAGGATTTGGGCGCCGATGCCGTAATCGCGCAGCTCCGCGGGAAAGCCGAGCTTCTCGTTGGCCTCGACGGTATCGAGGCCCTGTTCCTGCAATTTATAGGCGTGAATTTTTGCCGGGAGGCCGATGCCGCGGCCCTCGTGGCGGCGCATGTAAACCAGGACGCCCTTGCCGGCTTCGTCGATCTGCCGGAGGGCGGAATGGAGTTGATTGCCGCAATCGCAGCGCATCGAGCCGAACACGTCGCCGGTGAGGCACTCGCTGTGGACGCGGACCAGGGTGGGCTCGCCGGGCGTGATCTCGCCGCGGACCAGGGCGAGGTGATGGGTATCGTCGAGGAGGGAGCGATACATGTGGAGATCGAAGTCGCCGTAATCGGTGGGAAGCTTGATCACCTCTTCCTTGACGACCAGCTTCTCGCTGGTGCGACGGTAGGCGATGAGGTCGCGGATGCTGCAGAGCTTGAGGCCGTGCTGGCGGCGGAAGCGTTGAAGCTCCGGGAGGCGCGCCATGGTGCCGTCGTCGTGCAGGATCTCGCACAAGACGCCGGCGGGACGCAGGCCGGCGAGTGTGGCGAGATCGACGGAGGCCTCCGTGTGGCCGGCGCGGCGGAGGACGCCGCCGGGCTTCGCGCGTAACGGGAAGACGTGGCCGGGCTGGACGAGGTCCGAGGCGTTGCATGCGGGATCGGCCAGGATGCGAATGGCGGCGGCGCGATCGGCGGCGCTGATGCCGGTGGTGATGCCGCGCGCGGCATCGACGGAGACCGTGAAATCGGTGCGCTGGCTCTCGCGATTATCGGCGACCATTCGCTGGAGGCCCATGTCCTCGGCGCGTTCCATCGTGATCGGCACGCAGATGAGGCCGCGGCCGAAGCGGGCCATGAAATTGACCGACTCCGGCGTGACCTTCTCCGCCGCCATGACGAGGTCGCCCTCGTTCTCGCGGTCCTCGTCATCCACGACAATGACCGTGCGCCCGGCGCGGATGTCCTCGACGACGCTGGCGATGTCATCGAATTGCTCGTGCGAATCTGCTGCGGGAGCGGGTGGCGGCTGGGTTTCTGTGTTCATCCGGATGGGCAAGGTAAGTCGGGCCGGGGCGGATCACAACTCCGGGGATGGGGGTACATTCCGGACATGCGCGCGTGTTTGCTTCCGCACCTTCGGGGCGGTTTCCGCCGGGGGCTGAACCCAGGGCAGCGCTCGTGCCTCGCGCGGCCCTGGGCTTTCTTGCTTCACGCCTTCGGCGTGCCGGAATGCGGTTCGGGACGGGGGCGGCGTTCACCGGATTGTAACAATTGGAGGGCCACATGCGCGCGTGTTTGCTTCCGCCCCTTCGGGGCAGTTTCCGCCGGGGGCTGAACCCAAGGCAGCGCTCGTGCCTCGCGCAGCCCTGGGCTTTCTTGCTTCACGCCTTCGGCGTGCCGGAATGCGGATCGGGACGGGGGCGGCGTTCACCGAATTGTAACAATTGGAGGGCCACATGCGCG